>Ga0194127_10001987_pt1 | contig 28668 bp, 32 predicted proteins | sample TA2KigC100mmetaG_FD_148624 | JGI IMG/M metagenome (GOLD analysis project Ga0194127, IMG submission 148624) | Freshwater microbial communities from Lake Tanganyika, Tanzania - TA2015036 Kigoma Deep Cast 100m | ecosystem: Environmental > Aquatic > Freshwater > Lake | place: Tanzania: Lake...
TTTTCATTTAGGTAAATTGATTGAATTTAACTTAACTGAAAAAATTTTTAAAAACCCAGATAATAAAATGACACAAGATTATATAACAGGAAGGTTTGGTTAACATGACGGAGCATATAGTAAAATCGTACGAAGGACAGCTACAGGAACTGACGAATATTATTGTGAAAATGGGTGGGCTTGCAGAAAGTCAATTTTCTAACTCTATGATAGCTCTTCTTAAAAGAGATCAGGATCTAGCAGACAAAGTTATTGGAAAAGATTTTTTGATGAATGAGTTTGACATTAAAGTTGAAAACTCTGTAATAAACTTAATTGCTCTAAGACAACCCATGGGTATCGATCTTCGAGAAACAGTATCTTCTATGAGAATTTCTTCAGAACTTGAAAGAATTGGTGACTTATCAAAAAACATTGCAAAAAGAGTAAGGTTTATAAATTTTGATTTACCTTCAGATATTATTGCAAGTTTTAAAAGAGCTTCTGATGTAGTTCAAAAAAATTTAAAAGATGTTTTAGACTCTTATTCAAGACGAACTAAGGATTTAGCTTTTAGAGTTTGGAATAGTGATCTTGAGGTTGATGATCTAGTAAATAAGGCAATGGATGAGGCTATGGTTTTTATGAAAAAAGATAAAAAAAATCTTGAAATTTCTACACAGTTTTTATTTGCTGCAAAACATATTGAAAGAATTGGTGATCATGTGACTAACATATCAGAAAATATTTATTTTTTAGTAACTGGAGATCAAATTAAAGGAACACGATCAAAAAAAAGATCAACCGAAGAGTAAAAGTTTTGAATGTCCGCAAATATTTTAATTATTGAGGATGAAAAACCTATTATCACTTTATTAGAATATAATCTTACAAAAGAGGGATACAAAGTTAACTCAGCCGAAAGTGGAGAGGAAGGAATTCAGAGTATAAAAAATAATATTCCAGATTTAATTATTCTTGATTGGATGTTACCTGATTTTTCAGGAGTTGAAGTATGCAGACAATTAAAAAAAAATAAAATTTTTAAAGCAATTCCAATTTTAATGCTTACAGCAAAAAGTCAAGAGGAGGATAAAGTAGTAGGATTTGAAACTGGAGTCGACGATTATGTCACAAAACCTTTTAGTCAAAAAGAAATATTACTTAGAATAAAATCTTTATTAAAGAGAACCAAACCATCTTTGGTTGAAGATATATCAATTTATCAAGATTTAAAACTTGATCGTATAACAAAAAAAATATTTAGAGGAGTTGATGAAATAAAATTAGGACCAACTGAATTTAAAATTTTAGATTTTCTAATTAAAAATCCTAAACGAGTGTATTCAAGGGAACAACTTTTAAATGGAGTTTGGGGAGATTCTATTAATGTAGAAGAGAGGACAATCGATGTTCATATAAGAAGACTTAGAAAAACTCTTAATCGAAATAACAAAATTGATTTAATTAGAACTGTTAGATCTTCAGGATATTCTCTTGATGCGGATATTTAAGCTGTCTTTAATTTTTTTTCTATAAAGCTTGGAAGCTCCTCATTTACTTTAGTTTTATTATCTTCTTCCTCAGCTCTAGCACCTCTAGGTTGGTAAGCATGAAGGACGTGTAATTTGCAATATACTCTTTCTTGCATAGGAGTCCTTCCACAAAAATAAAAATTTTCTTCATTTGGATGGTTGATAGGCCATCTACAAGTTTTGTCAGATAAATTTTCTAGCGAAGTTGGGTTTTCAGGTTCAAAATCTTTCTCGATAACAATTGCTCTAAGACCTCTTGGTTTTCTAAGTTTTTTTAAAGGAATACTGTTTCTGTGATGAAATTTTGGTTCGTTACGTTGAATGCATATGTTTCTAGAGTTGGCTCTGCTTGCAAGTCCAAGCCTATGAGACTTTCCAATAACCGCATTTCTAGTTATTCCATCACCAAGCATTCCAGCTATTTGACTAGCTGTATGACCCTCATTCCAAAGTTTTTTTAACTGCTCAGTCTTTTCTGGCGTCCAAACCATAAGCGGGTTTAATACTATTAGTAGTTAAACAAGAAGTACAATATACTATTAATAGTACTAAAAAAACCTTAAATAACAACAGTTTGTTAAAATACTAAATTATATCCACATTAATCGTTATGTTTTAAGAACATTGTTTCATGAAGAATATAGAATTTTTTAAATTTAGAGAGCCAAGGCTTATAGGAATTAACTGGTTAGGTCTTATAACTTTATACAAAAAAGAAGTTTTAAGATTTCTTAATGTATGGGCGCAGACAATAGTCTCTCCAATAGTTACATTAATTCTATTCATTTCTGTTTTTACAATTGCTTTAGGCGATGGAAAAGGAAAAGTCCTAGGACATGAGTTTGCAATCTTTTTAATTCCCGGACTAATTTCGATGCAAATTCTACAGAATGCATTTGCAAATACATCCTCATCATTAATGATTGCAAAAATTCAGGGAAATATTGTTGATATTTTATTTCCTCCACTTAGTGCATTGGAGGTAACAACCGCGATGTTGCTTGGTGGAATTACAAGAGGACTAGTGGTTGGAGTGTTTTCGGTAATTATTATTATACCTTTTATGCACATTCCAATTCATAATGTTTTTGTAATCTTCCTTTTTGCAATTTTAGGATCTTCGATGCTGGCAGCAATTGGATTTGCAACAGGTCTTTGGTCTCAAAAATTTGATCATTTAGCAACTATTACGAACTTCGTAGTTGTCCCACTTTCATTTTTATCAGGTACTTTTTATTCTATAGAAAAACTAAATGATTATTTTCATTTACTCAGTCAACTTAATCCTTTTTTTTATGCAATCGATGGATTTAGATATGGTTTTTTAGGGCAGGCTGATGGATCTATTCAAGTTGGAATTATTTATTTATTAATTCTTAATATAGCTTTGTGGTTTATGTGCTATATCCTTTTTGAAAAAGGATACAGAATAAAAAGTTAATTTCGTATGTCATCGGTTTTAGAAATTTATAAAAGAAGAAATATTTCATTTACAAAAGGTGAAGGCGTTTATTTGTTTTCAACCGATGGTGAAAAATACTTAGATTTTGTTGCAGGTATTGCTGTAAATTCTTTAGGACATTGCCACCCCTATGTTGTTGAGGCTTTAAAAAAACAAGCAGAAAAACTTTGGCATGTATCGAACGCTTTTGTTATTCCTGAACAAGAATTACTTGCAAAAAGATTGTGTGATATTTCTTTTGCAGACTATGTAATGTTTGTTAATTCAGGAGCTGAAGCAACTGAGGCAAGTATTAAAGTTGCAAGAAAATATTTTTTTGAAATAGGAAAACCTGAAAAAAATAGAATTATAACTTTTACAGGAGCCTTTCATGGTAGAACGCTTGCAGCTTTATTTGCAGCAAATAATAAAGAGCATACCTTAGGTTTTGAACCTAGAGTTGATGGTTTTGATCAGGTTCCTTTTGGTGATCATGAGGCTATAAAAAAAGCAATAAATAAAAAAACAGCAGCTATTCTGCTTGAGACAATTCTTGGAGAGGGAGGTATTAAAGTCGTTCCAGATTACTGCCTAAAACCGCTAAGAAAACTTTGTGATGAAAATGAAATTTTATTAATTCTTGATGAGGTTCAATGTGGCATAGGAAGAACAGGAAAATTTTTTGCATTTGAATACTCTGGAATTGAACCAGATATAGTTCCAATTGCAAAGGGAATTGGAACAGGTTTTCCAGTTGGCGCTTGTCTCGTAAATAAAAAAGTTGCTGTTGGCATGAAGCCTGGAACTCACGGAAGTACATTCGGAGGCAATCCACTTGCAATGGCAGTTGCAAATGCAGTTTTAGATGTAATTTTAAAAAAAGGTTTTATGGAACACGTTCAAGAGGTTGGCGTTTATTTTGAAAAAGGCCTTAAAGACATTCAAAAAAAATATACTAACGTTATTGCTGAAGTTAGAGGGATTGGACTTTTAAGAGGTATTAAATTGAATGTGGATAATGGAAAATTCTTAGATCATTTATTTAAACATAAAATGCTTGGTATGAAAGGTGGTGATAATGTTGTAAGATTACTTCCTCCTCTTATTGTTGAAAAAAAACATATTGATCAAGCATTAGAGGCAATTTCAAAAACCTGTTCTGAATTGTAAATGAAACATTTTTTAGATTTAAGTTTAATTAAAAAAAATGAACTTAGACAGATAGTAGAGTCAGCAAAGTCTAGAAAACAATCGAGAAATGCGAAGGGTAAAGTATCAGTTGATATCGACAAACCTTTTGAGGGTAAACTTCTTCTTATGGTTTTTGAAAAACCATCAACCAGAACTAGACTATCGTTTGATCTTGCAATGAGACAGCTTGGAGGACAAACAATTGTAATAAACTCTGAAAACTTGCATCTTGGCATGGGCGGGGAGTCAACTGAAGATACTGCAAGAGTTTTTTCTTCTTTTTCAGATATTGTAATGCTTAGAACATTTGATCATAAAACATTAATTAAATTTTCTGAACTTTTAAGTATTCCAATTATTAACGGATTAACCAACGATAGCCATCCTTGTCAGATTTTAAGTGATGTTATGACTTTTGAGGAAATTAAAGGTCCTATCGAAGGTAAAACCATCGCATGGATTGGTGATGGTAACAACGTAACTAACTCTTTAATTGAAGCTTCAGCGTTATTTGATTTTAAATTAAATGTAGCTTGCCCCAAAAGTTATTTTCCATCAAAAAAAGTTTTGTCTTGGGCTAAAAAAAATAAAGCTGATGTAAATATCACCAATATCCCGGAAGATGCAGCAAAAGATGCAGATTGTATTATGACAGACAAATGGATCTCTATGGGTGACAAGGGTAATCTTTCAAAAAAAAGAAAGGCATTCAAAAATTTTCAAGTTAATAAAAAACTTATGAAACTTGCAAAAAAAGATGCGATTTTTATGCATGATCTTCCAGCACAAAGAGGCGAGGAAGTAAGTGAAGATATTATTGATGGTAAACAATCAGTTGTTTGGCAACAAGCAGAGAATAGACTTCATTGCCAAAAGGGTATTATTGAGTGGTGTTTAAAGGATTGATAATAGTATTGTTTATAATCAATCTTAAATGCACATAGAAAAAAAATTTTTTGAAGAATCTGAAGCCTGGCCATTTGTAGAGGCCAGAGAAATATTAAAAAAGCGATCAAAAATTATTGAAAAAAAAGGATACGTTCTTTTTCAAACAGGTTACGGTCCAAGTGGACTTCCTCACATTGGTACATTCGGCGAGGTATGTAGAACAACTATGGTTATGCATGCGTTTCAAAAACTATCCAATATACCAATGAAGTTATTTACTTTTTCTGATGATATGGATGGACTTAGGAAAGTTCCTGACAACATTCCAAATAAACATATTCTGGAGCAAAATCTTCATAAGCCTTTAACCTCAATTCCAGATCCTTTTAACAAGTTTAAGAGTTTTGGTGAGCACAACAATGCAATGCTGAAAACTTTTTTAGATGCCTTTAATTTTATATACGAATTTAAAAGTTCAACAGATTTATATAAGTCAGGTCAATTTAATGATGCATTACTTAATGTTTTAAAGAATTATGAAAAGATCAATGAGGTAGTTTTGCCAACCCTTGGGCCTGACAGACGAAAAACATACAGTCCATTTCTCCCAGTATGTCCTGAAACCGGGATGGTACTTGAAGTTCCAATTATAAAAATTGATCAAGCTAAACAATCAATTGTTTATGAGAACAAAGGAAAGAAAATTGAAACTAAAGTTATTGATGGAAATTGTAAATTGCAGTGGAAAGTTGATTGGGCAATGCGGTGGTATGCGTTAGGTGTAGATTTTGAAATGTATGGAAAGGATTTAATCCCAAGCGCTGAGTTATCTCAAAAAATTTGTAAGATCTTAGGAGCAAATCCTCCTAATGGTTTTTTTTATGAACTTTTTTTAGATGAACACGGTGAGAAAATCTCTAAATCTAAGGGAAATGGAATTACTATTGAGCAATGGTTGAAATATGCATCGCCTGAAAGTTTATCCCTGTATATGTATCAGAATCCAACACGTGCAAAAAAACTATACTTTGAAGTAATACCTAAGGCTGTAGATGAATATTTAAGTTTTATTGAAAAATTTGAAGGTCAGCCAGAAAAAGAAAAACTTGGTAATCCAGTTTGGCATGTACACAATGGAGTGCTTCCTAAAGAAAAGATTATCATTAATTTTAATATGCTTCTTAATCTAGTGAGCGTTAGCAATGCTACAAAGGAGGATGTGATATGGAAATATATTAAAAACTTTAGACCTAATGTTAACGAAAACCAACATCCAATCTTACAAAAATTGATTATTAATGCGATTAATTATTTTAAAGATGTTGTTAGTCTTAAAAAAAAATTCAGAAAGCCTAATACTAAAGAAGTTCAAGCCCTAAAAGATTTGGCAGATCAAATTTCAAAAATGACAACAGATATGAAACCAGAAGACATGCAAACAATCGTCTATTCTGTTGGCAAAAATCATTATTCAAAAGAAAAGTTAAGAGATTGGTTTAAGATGATTTATGAAGTTTTGTTTGGTGAAGAACAAGGTCCAAGAATGGGATCTTTCATATCTTTTTATGGAATTAAAGAGTCGGTTGATTTGATTAATAAGTCTATTCGTGGTTAATCTTCAGTTTTAATGAGTTATCAGATTATTAATAAGCTTATTAATATATTTGATCCTGAGCTATCTCACAGTCTTGCAATTTTTTTTCTAAAACACTTTTTTTGGTCAAATAGAGCAGATGAAGATGATGCGATTTTATCAGTTAAAGTTTTTGGTAAAGAATTTAAAAATCCCATAGGACTTGCAGCAGGCTTTGATAAAAATGCAGATGTTTATGAAAAATTTTCTTCTTTGGGTTTTTCATTTTCAGAAGTTGGGACAGTTACTCCAAGACCGCAGGTTGGAAACTTAAAGCCTAGAGTTTTTCGATTAAATGAGGATTTGGCAGTTATTAATCGTCTTGGTTTTCCAAATGAAGGTATGTCAAAAATTAAATCTAAAATTCAAAATAAGTTATTTAATGGAATACTTGGTATAAACATTGGACCAAATAAGGAAAGTACTTCAAAAATTAAAGATTATTTAGAAACATTTAAAAATTTTTACGATATATCTGATTATATTTGTATTAATATTTCATCTCCAAATACTGAAAATTTAAGAGACTTTCATGAGGCTAGTAACTTAGAAAGTCTATTATCAGAGCTTTTAAGTTTGAGAAAAAGTTTAGAAAGTACTGTTCCAGTAATTTTAAAAATTTCTCCAGATATAGAAGAAAAAGAAATTCCTGCAATATGTAATGCTATTTTAAAATATAATATTGATGGAATAACTATTTCAAATACCACAGTAAGACTAAGAGAAATTTTAACAAACCAAAACAAAAATGAGCAAGGTGGCTTATCAGGTGTTCCGCTACAAGATTTATCTAATAATCTAATTAAAAAATTTTATAAAATTATTGGAAAAAAAATTCCAATTATTGGGGTTGGAGGCGTTAATTCTGGAAAATCTGCTTATGACAAAATTAGATCTGGCGCAACATTACTGCAACTTTATACTGGACTTGTATTTCAAGGACCTTTTATAGCAAAGAATATAAAAAAGGATTTGGTGTTTTTATTAAAACAAGGTGGTTTTAAATCTTTAGAAGAAGCGGTGGGAGTAGATAGCAAATAAATTTATAATTTGGCTTATTATTACTAAAAAGGTTAGTCTTTTTCTAAGAGTCAAATACCAATCATTGTTTTTTTCAAAAAATAAATTTCTATCTATTAGATTTACTGCAAAAAAACCTAAGATATATAAAAGTAATTTTATATCTTGATTTTGTATAAAATCTAAAAAAAAACCAACAATTGGAAGCCCAACACTTAAAACTAAAATAAAATTTTTATTTTTAATTGTCTCTGTATTTAAAATCTTGCTCCAATGTGTTCCACAAAGAAAAGATAGAATAACAAGGCTATACAAAAGATATACGTCGATTAAATATTCAATTCTTCCAAGGTAAAAATAGAGAACGTTGATTGAGTAAAAAGGGATTAAGCCAGAATATCCAAGATATATTGCAAGTTTTCTATGTTCCATTAATTGCTGATTTTTTTTGATAAATAAGCTCCAAGTAATCCAAAAATTATTGCAACAGTTACAGCAACTATAGCGTAGATAAAAGAATTATGTTCTGCAAAATAATCTATGTAAGATTGTACTATATTCAGGTCTTTACTAACGTCAGTTTTTTTAAAAAGTTTTATAGATATTTCCTCAACGAAAGTTGAATATCCAAATTTTAATCCAAATAAAATAATTACTAACGACATTAACAATCTAAGATCTTCATTTCTCATATTTATTCCAACCCTGGTTCCAAGTTGAACACCAATTACTGATCCTAAAATTAAAATAAATACTAGAATAAGATCTATGTTATGATTTGTTATTGCATGGAAAATAGTTGTAAAGATCATTACAAAAATCATTACAAATAAAGAAGTTCCAGGAACAAGCTTTGATGGCATATCAAATACATAAATCATAACTGGAATTAGAATAAATGCTCCTCCAACACCAATAAGAGATGAAATTATTCCAATTAGAAAACCAAAGAACAATAAAGGTATAATACTTATATACAGCATCGAGGCATGCATTCTTGTTTTGAAAGGAAGCCCGTGTAACCAATAATGCCTATGAAGTTTTCTTCGTATAAATTTGTTTTGTTTAATTCTTCTTAGTTCAATTAAGCTTTCAATAAACATTATAAGGCCGAAAGAGGTTAAAAGGATAAAGTATAAAAACGATACAATTGTATCTACAATTCCATAAGATATTAAAAACTTGAAAATAAAAGTTCCTGAAATGGCACCAAGCAGACCCCCTGTAAGAAGATAAAGTCCAATTTTAAAATCAACTTGGTTTCTATACCAATATGTTGCGGTTCCTGAAACTGAAGAGGCTAAAATATTATTTGCTCCATTTGCAATTGCATGAACAGGAGGTATGCCAAAAAGAATTAATGATGGCGTTAGTAAAAATCCACCACCAATTCCTAGTATGCCACTTAAAAAACCAATGATAGTACTAATTAAAAAGAGGTAAATGATGTTAATTTGGATTTCAACAACTGGAAGATAAACTTCAAACATCTAATTATTTGTTTGATCAATTCTCAACTATTCCTCTTAAAAGATGATGTCAAATAAAGGTATTTGGAATATGGCATTTCAAAATATCTTGACGTTAATTAAACCTAGTTTTATATCCGCCTCGAGGTTTCTATGGCTAAAGTTTGCGAACTAACTGGAAAAAGACCACAGACAGGTCATAGTGTCAGCCATGCAAATAATAAAACTAAAAGACGTTTTTTTCCAAATTTAAAAAAAATTTCCTTTAGAAGTGAGAAACTAAATAGAGATATACGACTTAAAATTTGCACCAGAGCTATCAAGGCTGTAGATTTTAGAGGTGGAATTGATCAGTTTTTAGTTAGAGCAAAAAACAAAAATCTTTCTCCAAGAATTAGAAAATTTAAAAAATTATTAATTTCTCAATCTGCAGCTCAGGCTGTTGCTAAATAGTTCTGCATTCAACAAAAATTTTAATTTTTTTTTCACTCATAATGGGGCTTGTAATTTTAGCTTCCAATTTTCTAGTACAGTTTCCTGTTCTACATTTTGGCCTACAGGATATTCTGACCTATGGCGCTTTCACTTATCCAATTACCTTTTTAGTAAACGATTTATCTAACAAGTTTTATGGACCAGCTTTTGCAAGAAAGGTTATTTTTATTGGTTTTTTTTTAGGAATTTTTGCGTCTTATGTTTTAACTGTTGAAGAAATTGATTTTATAACACTTAGGATTGTAATTGGTTCAGCAGTGGCATTTATAACTGCACAACTATTAGATATTAAAGTTTTTGATATCTTAAGAGATCGAATTTGGTTTGTTCCACCATTTGTTTCATCTGTTATAGGATCAACCATTGATACAATAATTTTTTTTAGTATCGCATTTTATGGAACAGATTCTCCATGGCTAACTCTTGCTATAGGTGATTTAGGGGTAAAACTTTTTGTTGCTTTGATTGTACTTGTTCCGTTTAGATATTTAACTTTAAAGACTAGTTAAGTTTTTTTTTTCGTTTGCTATCTTCCATAAAAAGATCTGCAAGCTGGTCAATCAATGCATCCCCAAGTTCTTGTACATCTGCAATTTTTAAAGCTCTCGAATAATATGAACTTACATCATGACCAATTCCTATAGCATTAATTTCAATATCATTTTTATTTTCAATCCATCTAACAATATTTTTTAAATGTTTTTCCAAATAATTTCCTGCATTTACAGATAGCGTTGAGTCATCAACTGGAGCGCCATCTGAAATAACCATTAGAATTTTTCTTTCTTCAGGTCTTTTTCGAAGTCGTTGATACGCCCATAGAATTGCCTCACCATCTATGTTTTCTTTCAAAATTCCCTCCTTCAACATTAATCCAAAATTATTTTTACCTCTTCTCCATGGTGTATCAGCAGATTTATAAATGATATGGGATAAGTCATTTAATCTTCCAGGGTTTTTAATCTTATTTTTAAGCCATAGCTCTCTACTTTTTCCACCTTTCCAATTTACAGTAGTAAATCCAAGAACCTCAACTTTAACTGAACACCGTTCAAGCGTTCTAGATAGTATGTCTGCACAAATTGCAGCAATTGATATTGGTTTTCCTCGCATGGAACCTGAGTTATCAATCAGTAAAGTAACAACTGTATCTTTAAAGTTTGTATTTTTTTCTAATTTATAGGAAAGAGAATTTAAAGGATCTATAATAACCCTTGTTAATTTTGCGCTATCTAACATTCCATCATCAAGATCAAATTCCCAAGATCTGTTTTGAAAGGCAAGAAGTTTTCGTTGCAATTTATTTGCAAGTCTAGAAATTACATTTTGAAATGATTTTAATTGGTAGTCCAAATTATCTCTAAACCTTGCCATTTCAGAAGGTTCAACTATTTCTTCAGCGTTAATAATTTTATCAAATTTATTTGTAAAAATTTTATATTTAACTTCAGTTGATTTATTTTCTAAGTTGGATGATCTCACTTCATCTTCACTATTTCCATCTTCTTCAGTAATTACTTTTTGTTCAGAGAGATTTGCGTCTATTTCAACATCCGGGATAATACTCTCAATACTAAAATTTTCTTTTTGATTTTGCTTATCGTTACTATTTTGATTTTTATCCTTATTTTCTAAGGGATTCTCAGCGGGTGGTGTATTATCCGTTTCAGTATTATCTGTGCTTGCAGCATCTTCTAATTTTAATTGTTCAAATATTTTTCTAAGTACTTTTGAGTATTCATCTTGACTACCAATGTTATCCTTAAGAAGTCTAAATTTATCTAAAAATTCATCATCGATAAGTTTTGTCCAATTTTTAAGGCTTTTTTTACTTTTTAAGTCTAGACCTAAATCTAACATATAGTTTGCAAGAATAAGATCAAATGCCTTCTCGATGTTATTATACATATCATCGGTTTGTTCATTAAATTTTTTTACATAAAAATTTTTAAAGTTTTTTTCAATTCCTTTAAAATAGTCTGAGCCTAATTTTTCATATCTGATTTTTTCTGCACTTTTAAACATATTTTTCGCAATTGTTCCTGATGGTTCATTTTTTTTGTAGGTTTTTTCATTACTATGCCGAATACGTAGAGCTTCAGAGTCGGATAGAGCTCTTATATAGTCAAAATCAGAATTAGATTTAAAATTAACTTTTGGAAGATTTATTTTATCTAATTCTTTAGCTGGGGTTTCTGTAAAAAAAATATTTAATTCTTTTTTTTTTGAAATTGCTTTTATGGTTGAAGAGATAGCTATTTTAAAATGTTCTACTCTTTTTTCACTTTCCATTTTTTAAATTAATTTTAACTCCTGCAGTACTTTCTGGAAGTTCTAAGGCAAAGCAACGTTGAAAATATTCAGCGATAATGGATCGTTCCAATTCATCACAGCGATTTAAAAAAGATATTTTAAAAGCATATCCAAGGTCTTTAAATACTTTGTAATTATCAGCCCAGGTTATAACCGTTCTTGGACTCATCACTGTTGAAATGTCACCATTTGCAAGTCCAGCTCTAGTAAGTTCAGCAACCTGTATCATTTTTTGGGCAATTTTTTTGCCTTCGGCTGTATTTAAGTGAGGGCACTTTGAAATAACAATTTCAAGCTCAGCTTCAGGTTTTAAATAGTTTAATACAGAAATGATATTCCATCTGTCCATTTGACCTTGATTGATTTGCTGTGTTCCATGGTAAAGCCCAGAAGTATCACCAAGTCCGATAGTATTTGCTGTTGCAAAAAGTCTAAAATATTTATTTTGTTTAATAACCTTATTTTTATCTAGCAATGTTAATTTACCATCGCTTTCAAGCAAACGTTGAATAACAAACATCACATCCGGCCGGCCTGCATCGTATTCATCAAATACAAGAGCAACGGAATTTTGAAGTGACCAAGGTAAAATTCCTTCTTTGAATTCTGTAATCTGTTTGTTGTCCTTGATTACAATTGCATCTTTTCCCAAAAGATCAATTCTACTTATATGACTATCTAGATTAACACGAACACAGGGCCAGTTCAGTCGTGCTGCCACTTGCTCAATATGGGTTGATTTACCTGTTCCGTGAAAACCTTGAATTAAGACTCTTTTATTAAAAACAAACCCAGCAAGTATTGCAAGAGTTGTATCTTTATCGAACTTATAAGCGCTATCAATATCAGGAACGTGTTGGTTTTTTTTTGAAAAACCTTCAACAGTCATATCACTGTCGATATTGAAGGTTTGACGTACCGAAATCTTTAAATCAGGAGTAGTTTCTAAACTAGCTGTTTCCATAATTTATATTTTTTTGGTTATTTCTTAAAAAAGTATAAGCGAGCGTTATCTCTTTTAATTTATTTTCAAATTTTTTATTACCTGAATTTGTATCTGGATGATATTTTTTTACAAGTTTTTTAAACTGCTCTCGTATTTCGCTCCATTTTACATTATCTTTTAATTCTAGTTTTTTAAGTGCATCAACTTCTTTTGGAGAATATTTAGTTTCTTGTTCAAATTTTTTAAAAAAATCGTATGCGAAGGAAAAATCTTTTTCCTCTAAAATATTTTTCCAAACTTTATTAAAAAAATTATCTTTTGATCCAAGTTTAGAAGTAGGTTTATGCCAGGTGATATCATCTGTTATAAATTCTTGAATTTTAGAGTCGGACATTCCTTCAAAGAAATCCCATTCATGATTATAAATTTTAATATGCTCTGAACAAAACCACTTGTACTCGCCTGAGTTTTTTGTTGGTGCCTTATACTCGCCAAGCAAAGCACAACTTTTCCAATCGCAACTCGTATCATGATGAAGTTGGTGAATTTTAAGGTGGTCGTCACAATACCACTTGTATTGTTTATTAATATCCCGTTTGATTAATGCTTGGCCTACCGCAAGTTCTTTACATTTAGACCATTCACAAATTTTTCTCATTGGCGAATGTATATCTATTTAATACAATTTTATAAATGGATTTAAAACATACAATTGTAGAAAAAATAAAAAAAAATTTGATCTGTGATTTTATTGAGGTCAATAATAAATCACATCTTCACAAATCACATAAGCAATCGCCAAAAAATAATAATAGTCATTTTGAAATTATAATTTCGTCAATAGTATTAAAAAAGTTAAGTGTAATTGATGCCCATAAAAAAATTTATGACATCTTAAAAGAAGAAATGAAGAACACTATTCACGCTCTTGAAATTAAAATCCTCTAAAATGATCCTGTAATATTTTCTTTACGTGAGTATTTAAATCAGACTGTTTAAGCATGGCTTTCCCAATTCTTTCAAGAAGAACGAGTTTTATTTTGCCTCCTACAATTTTTTTATCTTGCCTCATGAAACCTAGTAGTTTTGGAATGTCTTTTTCAGTAAAAAAGTAATCAAGCTCGGAATGAAGATTTAATTCATTATAAAGATCAACAATTCTTGTAAGTTCTTTTTCCTTAAGTAGTCCTAATTTTTTGGATAAGTGAGAGGCAATAAACATTCCAATTAGTACAGCTTCGCCATGAGTAAGGTCTTTCGAATAATTTTGCGCACTCTCGAATGCATGAGCAAAAGTATGTCCAAAATTTAGTATTGCTCTAAGATTTTTTTCTTTTTCATCTTTTTCAACAACTAAAGCCTTACATTTGCAACTCTCTTTTATTGCGTAGGTTAAAAGTTTAATATCTCTAGTGAAAAGCATTTCATAAGCATTTTTTTCAAGCCATTCAAAAAAATTTTTGTTCATTATTAATCCATACTTCAGCACTTCAGCAAATCCAGAAAACAAATCTCTTACAGATAATGAATTAAGTGTATCTGGATCGATAAGAACAAATCTTGGCTGATAAAAACTTCCAATCATATTCTTCCCCTCTCTTGCGTTCACTCCAGTTTTTCCACCAATTGAAGAGTCTACCTGAGCAAGAAGAGTCGTTGGTATTTGTATAAAATGAATTCCTCTTTTAAATATACTCGCCGCAAAGCCTGATAAATCTCCAATAACTCCGCCCCCAAGTGCAATAATACAGTCATCTCTTGAAAGTTTTTGTTTAAATAAAATAGCTAGCAATTTATCAATATTTTTTAGGTTTTTAGTCTCTTCACCAGACCTAAATACAATTGTTGTAACTTTAAAGTTTTTAAGATTTGAAAGTAAAGTTTTACGATACTTATCCGGGGTTCCTTTATCAGTTACGATTAGAATTTTTTTACATTTTGGAATGTATTTTTTGAATAAAATTTTGCTTGTATTTAAAAGTCCAGGCCCAAGAATAATTGGATAACTATTGGATCCTAATTTTACATTAACCTGCATTTTTTTCATAAAAAGAAATTACTTTTTTTATAACTACATCTCTTGCAAACTGACTACAGTTTATTTCAAAATTAGCTTCTTTATAAATTGGATCTCTAAGTTTTTTAAGTGTTTTAATGCTATCTGTAACATTATCTTCGTTAATCAAAGGTCTTTTATTTATATTGTAGCTTACTCTTTCAACAAGAGTTTCAATGCTAGCATTAAGCCAAACTGAAATATAACTTTTTAATATGCCTTCTCTAATTTTTTTATTTAAAAATGCTCCTCCACCAGTTGCTAAAATTATGTGTTCAGAACTATCCAATGAAAAAAAAGTTTTTTCTTCAATGTCCCTAAAATATTTCTCTCCTTTTTTCTTAAATAGCTCTGCTATTGATTGCCCTTCATTTTTTTCAATAATTTTATCTAGATCAACGAATTTTATTTTAATTTTTTTAGCAACTTCTCTTCCAATGGTACTTTTTCCAGTACCCATCATACCAATTAAAGCTAAACTTTTATTTATTGCCATAGCAAGTAGAATAAATTATTAACACAGTTCTTAAATAAAAAATTATCAAATTTAGTTAAATGACATTTCGAACAAATCTATTTATTGTATTTTCTTCAATTATTTTTATTACAGCCGTTCTTTTTGTTCTCTATCATTTTGGAAAGAAAGATATTATTCCAGAAAAAAAAAACGTAATTATAAAAGTCCCAGTAGATAAGATTACTATTGTAAAGTAAGTCTAAGTGGTTTCTGATCGCACAACCTCTTTATAGGCTGGGATTGTTAAAAAATCTTCAAAGTTATTTGCAAGTGACATTTCTTCAAACATTTTAGAAGCTTTGTCATAATTGCCTTTAGTATATTTCTCAGCTCCTAAGTCTTTTTTTATTTTTTCCATTTCTTCTTTAATTATTGTTTTAACATACGAAGGATCAATTACTTTTCCAGAGTTAGTTTTGCAGTGATGTTTATTCCACTGCCAAACCTGAGCTCTTGAAATTTCAGCGGTAGCAGCATCTTCCATTAAATTATAAAGTGGAACACAGCCATTTCCACCAAGCCATGCTTCTAGATATTGTATTCCAACAGATATATTTTTTCTAAGTCCATCTTCAGTAATATCTCCAGTCTCAGGTTTTAATAAATCATTAGCGGATACATTTACCTCTGATGGAATTTTATTAATTTGATTTGCAGACGGCATTTTTTGATCAAAAATATCTTTTGCAACTTTGACAAGACCAGGGTGAGCAACCCAGGTTCCATCGTGACCATCTGTTGCTTCTCTAAGTTTATCTTGTTTTACAGCCTCCATGGCTTTTTGATTTAAATCTGGATTATCCTTAATTGGAATTTGTGCCGCCATACCTCCCATTGCATGAGCTCCACGTCTATGACATGTTTTAATAAGTAATAAACTGTATGATCTTAAAAAGTGTGATGTCATTTTAACAACTGACCTATCAGGCAATAAAAAGTCCTTAAAATTTTTAAATTTTTTAATGTAGCTAAAAATATAATCCCAGCGGCCACAATTTAATCCAACAATATGATCTTTAAGTTCATATAAAATTTCATCCATCTCAAAACTTGCAAGAATAGTTTCAATTAAAACTGTAGCTTTTATTGTTCCATTTTGAATTCCAAGTTTTTTTTGGGCTTCTACAAAGATTTCATTCCAAAGCCTTGCCTCCAGATGACTTTCCATTTTTGGCAGATAAAAATAGGGACCTGTTCCATTCTTAAGAAGTGTTTTTGCGTTGTGAAAAAAATAAACTGCAAAATCAAATATACTTCCTGAACAGTTGTTGCCATCAACCTTAAAATGAGCTTCGTCGAGATGCCAGCCTCTTGGTCTTACAATTAATACAGCGTGCTGTTGATTTAATTTATATTCTTTTCCAGAATTATTATCTTTAAAGTAAATTTTTTTATTAACCGCTTCTTTTAAATTAATCTGACCCTCAATAACATTTATCCAACTTGGCGTAGCTGAGTCTTCAAGATCAGCCATAAAACAACTTGCACCAGAATTCAGAGCATTGATAACCATTTTTTTATTTGTAGGGCCAGTTATTTCAACTCTTCGATCTAAAAGATCTTTAGGAATTCCAAGTATTTTCCAATTACCATCCCGAATAGATTTTGTTTCATCAAGAAAATTTGGCTTCCAACCACCATCAATTTTTTTTTGTATATCTTTACGTCTACTTAAAAGCTCTAATCGTCTTGGATTAAACTTTTGCTGAAGTGCAGTTACAAATTCTAAACATTCTTTTGTCAGTATCTCTTCAAATTCTCTAGTAATTTTACCTTTAATTTCTGTGTTTTTAGGAAGATGGGATGCCATAGTTTATTTTTTTATATATAAATCTTTTAGATTTAATTTTGCAACAAAATTTTTATGAACTATTTAGATTTTGAAGAGGATATTAAGATTTTAGATCAAAAGCTTCAGTCGTTAAAAAATCCTTATTCTAGTAAAGGAATAACAGCAATTAGCAATCCATCAATAATTGATGCTGAAAAAAAATTAGATGATGTTCTTGATCGAGTTTATTCAAATTTAAGCAGGTGGCAAAAAACTAAAGTTGCAAGACACGAACAGCGCCCAAGATCCATACATTACTTAAAAAGATTATTCCCTGATCTAATAAATTTATCTGGAGATAGGTTATATGGTGAGGACAAATCCGTAATTGCAGGCTTTTCAGTTTTAGATGGAGTTTCTGTTTTAGTTATTGCTCAAGAAAAAGGAAACGATACTCAAAGTAGAATTGAAAGAAACTTCGGAATGATGCGACCAGAGGGCTATAGAAAAGCAATGCGTTTAATGAAACTGGCTGATCGAATGGACATTCCAATTATTACTTTTATAGATACGCCAGGAGCCTATCCAGGAAAAGGAGCGGAGGAGAGAGGACAGGCAGAAGCTATTGCTAAGTGTGTAGAGTGTTGTCTACAAGTTAAAGTCCCAATTATATCTGTTGTAATTGGAGAAGGAGGTTCAGGAGGAGCTATTGCTCTTGCAACAGCAAATAAAGTTTTAATGTTAGAACATTCTATTTACTCCGTTATATCTCCAGAAGGTTGCGCTTCTATTTTATGGAGAGATCCTAAAAAAGCTCCTGAGGCAGCAGAGGCAATGAAGATATCGGCTCAAGATTTAATTGAGGCAAAAATGATTGATGAAATTATAAAAGAGCCAAGAGGAGGAGCTCATAGAAATCATGATCAAATTGCAAATAATGTGCTTGAGGCAATTAAAAAACACTTAAGAGAACTTTTAAAACTAAACAAAGAGGAGTTAGTCTATTTAAGAAATAATAGATATTTAAGTATCGGAAGAGAAACTCTTCTCTCAAAAGATGAATTTTATAAAACTCAAGAAATCGATAGACCTTACGATAGTATTTTTAATTGGAAAATTTTATTCACTAATAATATTAGAATAATTCAATTTATTTTTGTATTTGTAATTTTATTCGTTCTTGCTTTGGTATTAATTTAAAGCGCCGCAGCAGTTTTTAAATTTTTTTCCAGAACCACATGGACATGGTGCATTACGTGATATTTTTTCATCTAAAATTTTAGGCTCTGGTTTTTGTTGAGGCTGAACACTTTCTTTACTAATCTGAATGTTAATCAGAAACGTTATTAGATTTTCTTTAATTTTATTAAGTAAATCTTTAAATAGATTAAAGCTTTCTCGTTTATATTCATCAAGAGGATTTTTTTGTCCATACCCTCTAAGACCAATGACTTGTCTAAGTTGTTCAAGATATTGAATGTGGTTTCGCCATTCGAAATCAAGATTTTGTAAAAAAATTCTTTTTTCAACTTCTTTATTTATCTCATCTCCAGCAACCTCTACTCTTGATGATCTTCTTTTTAGAAAATGTTCGCTTAAAAATTTTCTTTGTTCTTCGCCAGGTTTGCTAAGCCAATTATTAAATTCTTCATCAGAAAGTTTCGTTCCACATAATCTATCTGTTTTAATTTTTATTATTTTCTTAGAGTCTTCCATTCCTTGTTCTTTGTAATGCTTCGTTTCCTCTATTAGCTGGTGCACCATTTCATTAAATACTCCGTCAATGACAGAATATATGTTCTTATTTTGGATGACTTTTAATCTTTCTCCAAAAATTACTCTTCGCTGATCATTCATGACATCATCAAATTGAAGAAGGGTTTTTCTAATGTCAAAATTCCTTCCCTCAACTTTTTGCTGGGCTTTTTCTAAGGCTTTATTAATCCATGGATGGTCTATGGATTCTCCTTCTTTAAGGCCGAGTTTTTGTAACATAAAATCTATTCTCTCTGAGCCAAAAATTCTCATAAGATCATCTTGAAGGCTTAAGTAAAATATAGATTTTCCAATATCTCCTTGTCTACCCGTTCGACCCCTTAATTGATTATCAATTCTTCTACTTTCATGCCTTTCGGTTCCAACAACAAACAGACCACCGTTATTTAATACTTCCCTCTTCTCTTTTTGATGTTCTGTTTTTATATTCTCGATACTATTTGAGTCAGTAAGTCCGCTTTCTTTAATCTTCATTTCTAAATTTCCACCCAACTGAATATCAGTTCCTCTTCCAGCCATATTTGTTGCAATCGTCACAGCACCAACTCTACCTGCTTGCGCTATAATTTGAGCTTCTTGTTCGTGATATTTTGCGTTAAGCACATTATGTTTTATAGACTCTTTTTTTAGGATTTTTGAAATTCTTTCAGATTTTTCAATACTTGTAGTTCCTATTAACACAGGTTGTTTTAAATTATTTGCAGTTACAATTTCTTTTATAATTGCATCATATTTTTCATTTTCAGTTCTAAAAATTCTATCATTCATATCTTTTCTTATCATTGGCATATTGGTTGGTATTTCAATCACATCCAATTTGTAGATTTGATAAAACTCTTCAGCCTCAGTCATGGCAGTTCCCGTCATTCCAGATAGTTTCTGATACATTCTGAAATAGTTTTGAAAAGTTGTAGATGCCAAAGTCTGATTTTCATTTTGAATTGGTACGCCTTCTTTTGCTTCTAGTGCCTGATGAAGCCCGTCAGAGTAACGTCTTCCCTCCATTATTCTTCCTGTAAATTCATCAATAATGTAAATTTGATTATCTTTTACGATGTAATCTTTATCTTTTGTAAAAAGTTTATTTGCTCTCAAACATTGATTCATATGATGAACAACTGAAAGATTTTCTGAGTCGTAGAAACTATTTCCTTTTAGAAGATTTATTTTTCTTAATTTATCTTCAATGAAGTCTATGCCTTTTTCAGTTAGAAGAGCGTTTTTATCTTTTTCATCAACCTCATAATGTTCTTTAGTAAGCTGACCTATAAGTTTATTACATAAAAAGTATTGAGATGAATTATCATCGATAGCTCCAGATATTATTAAAGGAGTTCTTGCCTCATCTATTAAAATACTGTCGACCTCGTCAACGATACAAAAATTATGACCTCGCTGAACCATTTCCTGCGTTGAGTATTTCATATTGTCTCTTAAATAATCGAAACCTAATTCGTTATTCGTTCCATAAGTAATGTCACATGCGTATTCTGATTTTCTTAGTTGGTCGTCCAAACCACTTACAATGCAACCAACTTTAAGACCTAAAAACCTATAAATTTTTGACATCCACTCGGAGTCTCTTTTTGCAAGATAGTCATTAACAGTTACAATATGAACACCCTTTCCAGTTAAAGCATTCAGGTAAGCAGGAAGTGTTGCAACAAGAGTTTTGCCTTCCCCAGTTTTCATTTCAGAAATATTTCCTTGATGCAGAACAATCCCGCCAAGTAATTGAACATCAAAGTGCCTTTGTCCAAGTGTTCTAACCGCAGCCTCTCTAACGAGAGCAAATGCATCAGGAAGAATAGCTTCTAGTTTTTCTCCGTTTATAACTCTTTTTTTTAAAACATTTGTTTTTTCAATAAAATCTTGATCAGATAGTTTTTTAATTTCGCTTTCTAGGGAATTAATTTTTTGGATTAATGGTCGTATTTGATTAAGTTTTCTCTCATTAGAAGTGCTGAAAATTTTTTTTAAAAGGTTTAATCCAGGAATCATTTCAAAAGTTTTATAGATAAATTCTATAGTATAAAATTAGCAACTACCTTATAACTAAAAAAAAGCTAAATAAAATAGACATGACTAACATTTTCATGAACTTTTTTTTCAAGAAGCATCTTTCAAGAAAGATGAAAGATTTTCCTGAGATGCCAAGTATAGAGGGTTTAGAAATTTCAGCAGCAAGTGCAAATTTGTATAATAAAGATAGAGATGATGTTTGTTTATTTTATTTCTCAGATGGAGCAATTTTTTCTGGAGTTTATACAAAATCAACAACAAGATCTGTATGTATTGATTGGAACGTAAAAGCTGACAAAAATAAAATTAGGTATTTGTTAGTAAATACAAGAAATGCCAACGCATTTACAGGCAATCAAGGAAAAAAGAGCTTAATTGATCTTACAAAATTTTTTATTTCACAAAAAAAAATAAAAAAAAATCAAATTTTGTATGCATCAACAGGTGTCATTGGACAACCTTTCCCACTTGAGAAGATTAAATCTGTACTACCTAACTTACTTGAAAAATTAAATAGGCCAGTCAAAATTTCATGGCTAAAACAGGCACTCTCAATAATGACCACAGATACTTTTGCTAAAATGAGTTGCGCAGTTGTTCCTGCAGGAAATGATTTTATAAATATTTCTGGAATAGCAAAGGGTTCAGGAATGATTGCACCAAATATGGCAACAATGTTTGGTTTTATTTTTACCGACGCAAATATTACGCAAGATGTATTAACTAAAATCTTAAAAAAAAATGTTGCAACCACTTTTAATGCAATAACAGTTGATGGAGACACTTCTACAAATGATATGGTTTTAGTTTTTTCTACAAGAAAATCTAAAAATAGAATTATTAAAGATGTTAAGTCTGAACTTGCTAAAGAGTTTGATAAAGCATTGCATACAGTTATGCTGGATTTAGCTAAACAAGTAGTGATTGACGGAGAGGGTGCAAAAAAATTCTTAACAGTAAATGTTAGAGGAGCTTCAAATGATGATCTTGCAAAGGAAGTTGCAATGTCTATTGCAAATTCACCCTTAGTTAAAACTGCAGTCGCTGGAAGCGATCCAAATTGGGGAAGAATTTTAATGGCGATTGGCAAAACTAACGAAAGAGCAAAAAGAAATAAAATTGAAGTTTCAATAGGTAATTTTTTAATTACAAAATACGGAATGGTTACCCCAAGCTATGATGAAGCAAAAGTTAAAGAATATATGAACGGCGAAGATATTGTATTTGATATTAATTTAAATTTAGGAAAAGGAAAATTTACAGCATATACATGTGACTTTAATGCTGAATATATTTCAATTAATGCCGATTATAGATCTTGAAGTTAAATTATTTTAAGCTCTTATAATAAAATAAAGTGAAAAAAATTCTTGTCACAGGTGGAACCGGTTTTATAGGTTCTCACGTTGTTGTTCAGTTGTTAAATAAAAATTATCAAGTTTTTGTATTAGACAATCTAAGCAATAGTAAAAAAATAGTTCTTGAAAAAATAAGAAAAATTACAGGAAAATTACCTAATTTTATTGAAGGAGATATTCGTAACATAAATTTAATTAATCAAATATTTAACGAAAATATCTTTGAAGGTTTAATGCATTTTGCAGCTTTAAAAAGTTTAAGCGATTCCGAGATAAATGCTGAAAAGTATTATGATAATAATGTTGTAGGTAGTAATAATTTATTAGATATAGCTGTAAAAAAAAATATAAAAAAAATAATTTTTTCATCATCTGCTGCAGTTTACGGCAATCAAAAGTCAGCAAAAGTAGTCGAGACTATGCTGCTAGATCCAATTACTAATTATGGTAAAAATAAATTACTTATAGAAAAAAAAATTCAAAAATTTCAAACTGAAAGTAAAAATATAAGTTTTGTAATTTTTAGATATTTTAATGCAGTAGGAGCTCATCCATCAGGTATAATTGGTGAGGATATTAGAGAAACAACTTCAAATCTTATGCCTCTAGTTTCTAAAACCGCCTTTGGTCAAATAAAAAAACTTACAATTTTTGGAAATGATTATCCAACTAAAGATGGTACAGGGCTAAGAGACTATATACACGTAGAAGACCTAGCTGCCGCCCATATAAAGGGGCTAGAATTTTTTCCAAAAAACAAAAATATTTCGACATTTAATCTTGGTGTTGGAAAAGCCTATAGCGTTTTAGATGTAGTAAAAACTTTTGAATTAGTATCAAAAAGAAAAATTCCTTATGAATTTTCAAAAAAAAGGCCAGGTGATCTTGCAGAATGTTATGCAGACCCTTTTCTAGCAAATTCAGATTTACAGTGGAAAGCTAAGTTAAATCTTGAAGATATTTGTAGAGATGTTTGGAATTTTCAGATTAAAAATCCTATGGGTTATGAATAATTCTTTTAGTCCCAGCATGTAGACTCGAAACCTGTAACGATGTTTTTATTATCCAAATAAAATTTTCTTTGACAGTCAAAAATTCTTCCTTTTATTTCATAAACATAAGTGTTCTGATTACCTTCTTTTAAAGTTCTGGCCGGCTGTCCAAATCTAGTAATCAATTCTTTTTCAGAACTATTTAATAAAGGAGATAAAAATTTTGTTTCTTTATCAACTTTTTCGCTTCTTTTTTCTGCAATCATTGTGCATGAAGATATTAGAGAGAATATAATAATTGCAGTTATTTTTTTTAAAGGCTGCATAATTCTATTGTAATCAAAATTATGTTTTAATTAAGATAATAAACAATTGATAATTGAATTTTAATTTTTGTTATGCTTTAATCATCTTATGCTTTGGTCCATATCAATTTTAATTCTTTTAATTTATTTGCTTACATTTGTGTCTAATTACCTCAAAAAATTTGAAACTGGCGACAAAAGTCAAACAAGCAAAGACTATTGGATGTACACTTATGATGTAAGGAAATTTAAAAAAGCAATTCCTACACCTCAAGACTCAATTACAGTCGTAAATAGAAAAATTTTTAAGGATAGACTAGTTAATTGTTATTGGATTTTAGTATTGTTAATATTTTTTCAAACTTGTTATGTGGCAGCTGGTATAGGCCATTTAATGTTTAAATAATTCTTTCATTTAAAACCTCTATTGATATTTTAGCTTTAACTTAGGGGTGCTTTAAAAAGCTGAGATTAAACCCTTGAACCTTGATTGGTAATGCAATTAGGAAAATATGGAACAAGTTTTAATTAATCAAACAGTTGCAGTAGCTACAATATTTTTTGTATCTATATTCTTTCTTTCAATAGCGGTTATTTTTGGATTTCAAAAAAAAACAGAGCAAAGTTATTTAGTTTCCTCAAGAAACGAAAATACTTTTAGATTAACCGCGACATTCACTGCTTCAGCTTTAGGTGCATGGATTTTATTTGGACCACCAACTGCTAGTACTTTTGGAGGATACGGGTCAATAGTTGGCTATGCTTTTGGTGCTGCTTCGCCAATGTTATTTTTAATTTTTTTTGGAAAAAAAATACGATCTATTTTTCCAAAAGGTATTTCATTATCGCAGCTAATACAAAAGAAATTTAGCAATACCGTATCAAAGTTTATTTTAATTATAATGATTTTTTACCTTTTTATTTTTTTATGCGCTGAAATTACAGCTATATCAAAATTGTTTTATAAAATTTCAAACACTCCTGTTTGGTTAACTGCAATAATAATTCTTTTTTCAACACTATTTTATGTCGTATTAGGAGGACTTAAAGCAACCATCAGATCAGATACTATTCAATTTATAGTAATAATTCTTTTATTCTTTATTTTGATAAGTTTTATTTCAACTTCATATACATTAAATATTGATACCTTTTTTAGTTATTCACAAGAAAATAAAACTTCTCTATTAAGTTTTTTTCAATTTGGATTTTTATTTTTTATTGCAGTTTGTGCTACTAATTTATTACATCAAGGCAATTGGCAACGGGTGTATGCTGCAAAAGATAAGACAGTTTTAACAAATAGTCTTTTAATTTCTTTTTTTATTATATTTTTAATTGTTTTTGTAATTGGTTTAACAGGAATATTAGCTCAAAACTTAAATATTAAGTTCTCAGAAGATTTAGTTTTTTTTTCTATTATTTTTTTTGAAAATAATTTTTTAATTACAATAGTCGTTTTAATTTTTGCACTTTGCTTAACGATAAGCACTGTTGATACTTTATTAAATTCTATTTCAAGTTTATTAATTGTACATTCAAAAGATTTTTTTAAACATTCAAAGATTTATACAAACACAATTTCATTTGTAATAATTATTAGCCTTTCTTTAATTGCTTTTATAATTGCACTAAAACAACTAAGTGTTTTATATCTTTTTTTAATCGCAGATTACTTGTGCTGCGCTTGTATTTATGTGGTATTTAAAAAAATATTTTTTAAAAATATAACTAATCAAAGGTCTCTTATTCTTATAATTACCGCTTTAATATCTGGAGGTATTTTTTTTCCTTCAATGAATTATGAAAATTCTTTATTAGTTGGTTTTTTTATTAATGAAGTTTATTTTCCAGATGCAATTAAAAACCAACTATTATTCTGGTCATTTTTTTTAGCGTTTGCAGCTCCTTTTGTTATGGATAAAATATTAAATAGTTTTGAAAAATTTGAAAAAAATATCTAGTTATTTTCTTCATCCTTAGTTTTGTATACTCCAGTTTTTGGATCTTTGACTAAATCTTTCATTCCACTTGCTTTTGATCTTCTAAAAAATACAAAAAACCATATAACGACCCCAATGACTGCAATGATTACTAATATTTTTCCAATACTCATATTGTGCTGATGTTTAAAAAATTTTTATTAGTTATCTATTTTTTTTTCCTTAGCTTTACAACAGTATTTGCTGAGGAAAACAAAGTAATTTTGGAATTAAAAAAGGGAGAAAAAATTGTTCTTATTAGACATGCTTTAGCACCTGGACTAGGAGATCCGTCAAATTTCGATTTATCAGATTGTAAAACACAAAGAAATCTGTCGGAAGAGGGTATTAATCAATCAAAAAGAGTAGGGGTATTTTTTAAATCAAATAGCATTCTAATTGATAAAGTTTATTCCTCAGAGTGGTGCAGATGCAAAGATACAGCAAAGTATGCTTTTGGAGAGTTTACAACCTTTTCTGGGCTTAACTCTTTTTTTAGAGATTCGAGTAAAGGACCAGAACATATAAAAAGTGTTAAAAATTTAGTAAATAATTGGAAAAGTAGTAAAAATCTCGTTTTAGTTACGCATCACGTAACCATTGGAAGTCTTACAAATTATTATCCAAATTCTGGCGAGATTGTTGTCACAGATAAAAGTTTTAAGGTAATTGGATCAGTTAAAATTAATTAGCATATCACCTAAAAAAAAATTGCATTAGTCAGTTCATAGTTTCAAGATAATTATTCCATTGTGAACTGGGAGAAGTTAAAAATATTTCATAAGGTTGCAAAAGCTGGAAGCTTTTTACAAGCATCCAAGCAAGAGAATAGATCCCAATCCACTTTTTCTCGCGCGATAATTGATTTAGAAAAGGATATAAAGCATAAGATTTTTACGCGTAATCCAAGGGGTGTTAAATTAACAAAAGAAGGAAATGATCTTCTTAATCTTATTGAGGATTTCTCAATTAAACTCGAACGATACAAAAATACTAACGGAAAAACTTAGTCTAGGTTATGCATTTTTTTCATAACTGAATCATTCATTACTCATTATTAATAAAAAAAATATTTGCTAGTCTAGAATTTTTAACTGCTACAACAAACCAAAGCAGGCCAAATATTTTTTGGTTAAATGGTTTACGAAGGGAGTTCTATGAAGCTTATAACGGCAATTGTTAAGCCAGAGCAAGCCGACAATGTTAAGCGAGCGCTTAGTAAAATCGGTGTTCATGGTTTAACTATGACAGAAGTGAAGGGTTATGGACGTCAAAAAGGACATACAGAATTTTATAGAGGGTCCGAATATGAGGTTGCATTCCTTCCTAAAACAAAACTTGAAGTTGCTGTATCGAGTAAAAATTTTAAAAAAGTACTAGATACAATTCAAAAAACGGCAAAGACAGGAAAAATTGGTGATGGAAAAATTTTTGTAACCAGTCTTTCAGCCGTTGTTCGAATCAGAACAGGAGAAAAAGGAGAGAAAGCAATATGATGAAGTTATTTTCTAAAATATTAATTATTGGAGCAGTATTACTTTTTTCTACAGCTCTTTATGCAGCAGAAAAAAAACCTGTTTTAAATGCAGGAGATACAGCTTGGATGCTAACTAGCGCATTGCTAGTTCTAATGATGAGTATTCCAGGTGTTGCGCTTTTCTACGGTGGTTTAGTTGGTAGAAAAAATATCGTATCCACAGTAACGCAAACATTTACAATAGCATGTATTGTTACAATAACTTGGTATGTACTTGGTTATTCAATAACCTTTACTGAAGGAACTTATAACTCGATTGTTGGTGGTTTTTCAAAAGCATTTTTAAATGGTATTGGCGTTGCAGCATTACAAGGTACAATTCCTGAAACAGTTTTTGTTATATATCAATTAACATTTGCAATTATTACTGCTGCACTAATTTGTGGTGCGGTTGTTGAAAGAATAAATTTTGGAGCTCTTTTCTTTTTTATTATCTTATGGAGCATCCTAGTTTATGCACCAATCGGTCACATGGTTTGGGGTGGCGGCTATTTAGCTGAAAAAGGAGTTCTTGATTTCGCAGGAGGCACCGTTGTTCACATTAACTCTGGTGTGGCAGCCTTAGTTGCAGCAATAGTTCTCGGGAAGAGAAAAAGTCCAGTTAGACCAAACAACGTAGTACTATCTTTAATTGGTGGATCTCTACTTTGGGTTGGTTGGTTTGGTTTCAATGCTGGATCAGCAGTTGCAGCAAATGGAACAGCTGGTATGGCAATGCTTGTAACCCAAGTTGCAACAGCAACAGCAGCTCTTGCTTGGATGATATTAGAGTGGTTTAGTTCAGAAAAAAAACCAAGTTTACTTGGTATACTTTCTGGTGCAATAGCAGGGCTTGTTGCAATTACTCCAGCAGCTGGATTTGTAACACCAAGTGGAGCTTTCTTTATTGGACTTGCAGCAGGTATAATTTGCTACTTTGCATGTACTAAAATTAAAAAAGCGCTAGGCTACGACGACTCTTTAGATGTGTTTGGTATCCATGGAGTTGGAGGTATTGTTGGTGCAATTTTAACAGGTGTATTTGCGGTAAAAGCTGTGGGAGGTGCATCAGGCATGATTGAAGGCAATGGAGGACAGGTTACTCTTCAATTATTAGGTGTAGCTGTAACAGTTATTTATACTGCTATTATGACTTACATCATCTTGAAGTTTGTTGGCTTATTTACAAAACTTAGAGCCTCAGACGAGCATGAGAGATCAGGTCTTGACCTTAGCCAACACGGCGAACAGGTTAGCTAATATTTAGTTAAAAATATTTTAAAGGGCCCAAAGTAATTTGGGCCCTTTTTATTTTTATAATAAAGAATTAGAATACAATTTTATGTCTGATAAAATTGTGATTGTTGGAGCAACTGGTTACACAGGATCAACGTTAGCACTAAGCTTGTCAAAAGATGAAGTATCTTGTCATTTAGTTGGAAGGGACCATGCTAAGCTTCAAG
>Ga0194127_10001988_pt1 | contig 28660 bp, 21 predicted proteins | sample TA2KigC100mmetaG_FD_148624 | JGI IMG/M metagenome (GOLD analysis project Ga0194127, IMG submission 148624) | Freshwater microbial communities from Lake Tanganyika, Tanzania - TA2015036 Kigoma Deep Cast 100m | ecosystem: Environmental > Aquatic > Freshwater > Lake | place: Tanzania: Lake...
GGTCTACCTCAACGCCAAGCCCGGCGCGCCGCTCGACCCGCTGCGCCGCGAGTTCGTGCGGTACATCTTCAGCAAGCAGGGCCAGACGGATGTCGTGAAGGACGGCTACTTCCCGATCCCCGCGGACATGGCGAGGAAGGCGCTTGAGTCGGTGGGGATCCAGGCGGGATTCTGACCGCGATCCCGCGGCGGGGTGGGCTCCGTCGTCGGCGCGCCCCTCAGCCGATCCATGACGGCGAAGACCCCATCGTTCACCGGACGCACCCGCCAGCGGACCACCCGCTGGGGGGTGCGGTTCTCGGACGCGTTCTCCCGCGGGCTGATCACGGTCGGCGGCATCGGCACGGTCGTTTCGGTGATGACCGTCTTCCTGTTTCTTGTCTACGTCGTCCTCCCCCTGCTGCGGCCGTCGGCGACCGGCGCCCCCGTCCGGGTCGAGGCCGCCCGTGCGGAGGCGCCGGCCTTCTTCGCGACGGACGAATACCGCCTCCTGGGCGTCCGGGCCTCGCCGGCCGGCGTGTTCGACGTATTCCGCCTCGACGATGGCGGATCCGTGGCGAGGATCGCCCCGTTCGGCGATGCCAAGGCCACCGCCGCCCAGTTCGACCCCGTGCGCGGCACCGCGCTTCTTGGCTTCGCCGATGGCTCCGCCCGATTCCTCCGGTGCCGGTTCTCGACGGCGTTCGCCGAGGGCGAGGCGGTTCCCGGGCCGGTGCGCGACTTGAAGCAAGGCCGGATCCGGATCCACGGGCAACGCGCCTGGCAGCGGATCTCGGACACGCAGGTCCGTCACCAGGGCTTCGATGCGGCGGTGGACGTCGAACTCGACGCGGTCCACGGATCCCCGGTGCGGCTCATCGACTTCGCGGAGGGCCCCGACGGCCTCGCCTACGCGATGTTCCACGAGGACGGCTCGATGGAGGTCGTCCGGACGACGCGCCGGAAGAACATCATGACCGGGCAGACCACCGTCCGCCGCACGGTCTTCCCCGTGCCGTACAAGGCCCGTCCCGCCGCCGGCGCCCCGGCCTTTCTCGCCTTGTCGGGCCTCGGGGACGCGGTGTCGCTCGCATGGGCCGACGGCCGCCTCCAGCGGTACGACGTGCGCTCCGTCTCGGATATCCGCCTCGTGGAGGAGACCGATCTGCTGGGCGATCCGTCGCTCCGCCTGACGGCCCTCCGGTTCCTGCTGGGTCGGTTCACGCTGCTGGCGGGCGATTCCGGCGGCCGCGTGCGGGCCTGGTTCGTGGTCCACTCGGATCCGGGCGCGGCCGAGTCGACGCGCCTCGCCGTCGCCCACGAGTTCGCCGGGCCGGCGGCGCCCGTCACGGCCCTCGCCTCGTCCGCCCGCATCCGCATGTTCGCGGCCGGCTACGGCGACGGGTCCGTGAGGCTCTACCACGTGACGAGCGGGAAGCGCCTGGCCGATCTGCGCGCGACGGACGCGGCCCGGCCCGTGGAAGCGGTGGCGTTCTCTCCGAAGGACGACGCGGTGTCCGCCGCGACGTCCCCGGGCTACACGGCCTGGGACCTCGATCCGCGGCATCCGGAGGCGACGCTCCCGGCCCTGTTCACGCGGGTGTGGTACGAGGGGGCGGCCGGTCCCGAGCACGTGTGGCAGTCGTCGTCCGGCACGGATGACTTCGAGCCAAAACTGGGCCTGATGCCCCTCGTTTTCGGAACGATCAAGGCGACCTTCTTCTCGCTCCTCTTCGGGGTGCCCATCGCGCTGATGGGGGCGATCTTCACCAGCGAGTTCCTCAACCCGAGATGGAAGGCCCGGATCAAGCCGACCGTCGAGTTGATGGCGAGCCTTCCCAGCGTGGTCCTGGGGTTCCTTGCGGCCCTCGTGTTCGCGCCCGTGGTCGCGGACGCCCTTCCCGCGGTGCTGGCCTCGTTCGTGACGGTCCCCGCCACCTTCCTCGCCGGCGCCTACCTCTGGCAGTTGCTGCCGTATCGGTGGACCCTCCGCAACGGCGGGCTCCGCCTCCCGCTGATGCTGGCGATCGTTCCGGCCGGCTTGTGGATGGCCCGGGGGCTGGGCGCGGGGCTGGAACGGTGGTGCTTCTCCGGCGACATCGTCCGCTGGCTCGACGGCCAGATCGGTCGCGCCGCCGGCGGCTGGGTCGTCGTGCTCTTCCCGCTGGTCGCCGTCCTCGTGGGCTGGATCGGCGCCCTCACGCTCAATCCGATCCTCCGGACGGCCGGACGCACGCTCTCCCGGCCCGTGTGCGCCGCCCTCGACGCGCTCAAGTTCGCCGCCCTGCTTGCGGTCGCCGTCGCCGGTTCCGTCGCGCTGGCCTTCATCCTCGACTTCGCCGGGCTCGACCCGCGCGGCGCGGTCCTGGGCACCTACGTGCAGCGCAACGCGCTCGTCGTCGGTTTCGTGATGGGCTTCGCCATCATCCCGATCATCTACACGATCGCCGAGGATGCGCTCTCCGCGGTGCCCGAACACCTGCGGTCCGCCTCGCTCGGCTGCGGCGCGACCGCCTGGCAGACCGCCACCCGCATCATCGTGCCGACCGCCGCGAGCGGTCTCTTCTCCGCCGTCATGATCGGCCTCGGCCGCGCGGTCGGCGAGACGATGATCGTGCTGATGGCCGCCGGGAACACCCCGGTCATGGAGTGGAACATCTTCAACGGCTTCCGCACGCTCTCCGCCAACATCGCGGTGGAGCTGCCCGAGGCGGTGCGGAACAGCACCCACTACCGGACGCTGTTCCTCGCCGCGCTGGTGCTCTTCGCGATGACGTTCGTCCTGAACACCATCGCCGAGACGATCCGCCTGCGGTTCCGGAGGAGGGCCGTCGAACTGTGAGCGCGGACCCCGTGAAACCGGCCCCGTTCGCCCGCACCCGCACGCGGGCGCGCACCTCGCTCTTCGCGGCGGGCGAGCCGATGGTGTGGCTCACCGGCGGCGGACTGGTCGTTGCGATCTGCATGATCGTCGGGCTGCTCGGGCTGATCCTCGCGCAGGGGGTGGGGACGCTCTGGCCCCAGCCGGTCGTCGAGGTCCGCCTCGCCTCGGGCGCCCGGCTGATGGGGGAGATCACGCGGACGGAGACCTACCGGACCGGGGACGGCCGGACCGCGCGCCGCCGCCTGTTCCGCACCGGGAACTTCGAGCTGACCAACGAGCACTTCACGTGGGTCAACGATGCCGACGTGGCGGAGGAATCAAGGCCCGAATGGGCGATGGTCTTCGAGCGGATGTCCTGGGGCCGCTTCTACGGCCGGCCGAAGAGCCTCACGGTCGAAGGGACCGTGACCGCCGATGCGCCCGCCGCCGTCTGGGCGGGGTTTGCGCGCGTCCACGCCTCGGTGTCCGACCGGCGGGAGGTTCGGGAGCGCCTCGAGACGGAGGAGATCGGCGAGGTCAACCGCCGCATCGAGGAGGCCCGCCTCGCCGTCCGCAGGGCCGAACTCCGCGACGGACGCGACAGCCCCGCCCACGCCGCGGCCCGGGCGCACGTCGACGCGATCCAGGCCGAGACGAAGGCCGAGTTCGACCGGCTCCGCGCCGAGATCGCCGCGCTGAACGGGCACAACGCGAAGTTCTCCATCCGCGTCGTCACCGCGGACGGGCGCGAGACCGATCTCGCCCTCGCCGACATCGTCCGGGCCTACCCCGCCAACCGGCTGTCGGACGGCGCCCGGTGGTCGCTCTACGCCTCGCGCTGGCGCGAGTTCCTGCTGGACGAGCCGCGCGAGGCCAACAGCGAGGGCGGCGTCTTCCCCGCCATCTTCGGCACCGTGGTGATGACGCTGATCATGTCGGTCTTCGTCGTGCCCTTCGGCGTCATGGCGGCGCTCTACCTCCGCGAATACGCCAAGGCCGGTCCGGTGGTCAGCGCCGTGCGCATCTCGATCAACAACCTCGCCGGCGTTCCGAGCATCGTGTTCGGCGTCTTCGGCCTCGGCTTCTTCTGCTACGTCGTCGGCGCCTCGCTGGACGAACTGCTCTTCGCCGCGAAGCTTCCGAATCCGACCTACGGCAAGGGCGGCATCCTCTGGGCCGCGCTGACCCTCGCGCTGATGACGCTCCCGGTGGTCATCGTCGCGACCGAGGAGGCCCTCTCCGCCGTTCCGAACTCGATGCGCGAGGGGTCCTTCGCGTGCGGGGCCGGGAAGTGGCAGACGATCCGCCGGATCGTCCTGCCCCGCGCGATGCCGGGCATCATGACCGGCATGATCCTCGCGATGGCCCGCGGCGCGGGCGAGGTCGCCCCGTTGATGCTCGTCGGCGCCGTCAAGCTCGCGCCGGAGCTGCCGATCGACGGCATCCTCCCGTACGTTCATCCCGAGCGCAGCTTCATGCACCTGGGGTTCCATATCTACGATCTCGGCTTCCAGAGCCAGAACAGCGAGGCCGCCAAGCCGATGGTCTTCACGACCACGCTGCTGCTGATCCTGGTGATCTTCGTTCTCAACGTGCTGGCCGTCCAACTGCGCACGCGGCTGCGCCGCAAGTTCGTGTCGGCCGTGTTCTGAGGGAGCTGCCATGACGGACGATCGCAACGGATACCCGGGCAACGGCAACGGGGGCGCGGCGGGCGGCGCGGCGAAGAACCGCCTCGCCGAGATCGCGGCCGGCGCGGTTTTCCCGACCGAGACGCACCCGGAACTCGATCGCGAGACCGTCGTCCTCGACGTGCAGGGCTTCAATCTCTTCTACGGCGCCAAGCAGGCCCTCTACGACATCCGCATGAAGATCCCGAAGGGCAAGGTGACCGCCCTCGTCGGCCCCTCGGGCTGCGGCAAGTCGACGCTCCTCCGGTCGGTCAACCGCATCAACGACCTGCTCAGCACCGTGCGGATCTCGGGCGACATGCTCCTCAACGGCGACAGCATCTACGGACACGGCGTCGATGTGATCGAACTGCGGAAGCGCATGGGGATGGTCTTCCAGAAGCCGAACCCCTTCCCGATGAGCGTCTACGAGAACGTCGTCTACGCGCTACGGATCGACGGCGAGCGGGACCGCTCGACCCTCGACGAGGTCTGCGAGCGAAGCCTCCGCGGCGCCGCGCTGTGGGACGAGGTCAAGGACCGCCTCCACGAGAGCGCCCTCGGCATGTCCGGCGGCCAGCAGCAGCGCCTTTGCATCGCCCGCGCGATCGCCGCCGAGCCCGAGGTGCTGCTGATGGACGAGCCCTGCTCGGCCCTCGATCCGATCGCGACGAACAAGATCGAGGACCTCATCGAGCAGCTCAAGGGCGAGTACTCCATCCTGATCGTCACGCACAACATGCAGCAGGCCTCGCGCACCAGCGACTACACCGCCTTCATGTACCTCGGCCGCCTCCTCGAGTACGGTCCCACCGCCACCATCTTCCAGACCCCGCACCTGCGCGAGACGCTCGACTACGTCACCGGCCGCTTCGGCTGACGTCCGCCGCACGGGGCGGGCATCCAGGGCCGGGCAGAAAAGGCGGGTGGGGGCGGCGGGTAGCCCCTGATCCTCGGCCAAGCCGGGGCGATCAGGAATGAGCGACGCATCGATGGCCTCCCCAACGGCGCCGACGGAGCGGCGCCCTCCAGGCCCGTCCTCTCGCATCTCCAGGGAACGGGGCCTGGAGGGCCGTGCCTTGCCTGCCGCTCGACGCGAAGCGGCGCGTGGTCGCGGGCCGCATCCATGCGCACTACGGACGGGTCTTGCCCACGTACGGCGTGCTCAGCCTGTGATTTGGGTCACGTACGGAAGCGTGACTATTCGGATAGTACATCCGAATATGCATACATGAGTACGGTGCGTACGGTTGCCCGGCCGCGTTACGCCGACCAGGTTCGCAAGGCCTTGGCGCGCTCGCCCGTGGTGGCCCTGCTGGGCCCGAGGCAATGCGGGAAGACCACGCTGGCGCGGATCGTGGCCGGCGCGACGACCACGACGTGGTTCGATCTCGAGTCCCCGGCGGATGCCCATCGGCTGCAGAATCCCGAGTACGTTCTCGGTGGCCTGCGGGGCCTGGTGGTGATCGACGAGATCCAGTCGCGCCCCGATCTGTTCCCCATCCTGCGGGTTCTGGCCGACCGCCCGCGCGTGCCCGCGCGGTTCCTGATCCTCGGCAGCGCGTCGCCCGCCCTGCTCAAGGACGCATCGGAGTCGCCGGCCGGCCGGGTGGAGTTGGTGGACTTGCATGGGTTTGACCTGTCCGAAACCGGACCGGGGGCGATGGACCGCCTCTGGATCCGCGGTGGTTTTCCGCGCTCGTTTCTCGCGGCGGACGAGGAGGACAGCCTGGCGTGGCGCGAGGGGTTGATCCGGACCTACCTGCAGCATGACCTCCCGGAACTGGGCGTCCGGATCCCGTCCGCGGCGCTGCGCCGGTTCTGGACGATGCTCGCGCACTATCACGGCCGCACGTGGAATGCCTCGGAACTCGCCCGGTCGCTGGGCTTGAGCGACAAGACCGTCCGGGCTTACCTCGATATCCTGACCGACACGTTCATGGTCCGGCAGCTCCAGCCCTGGCACGCGAACGTGGGCAAGCGCCAGGTGAAGGCCCCCAGGGTCTTCCTCCGCGACAGCGGATTGCTCCATGCTCTGCTGCGCCTGCCCGACCGGGAGGCCGTGCTGGGCCATCCGGTGGCGGGCTTCTCCTGGGAGGGCTTTGCCATCGAGCATGTGATTCGGGTGTCGGGGGCGGCCGACGCCTACTGCTGGGGAACGTATGGCGGCGCCGAACTGGACCTGCTGCTCCTGCACAAGGGCCGGTGGGTCGGCGTGGAATGCAAGTTCAGCGATGCTCCATCCGTCACGCGGTCCATGCGCACCGCCATGACGGATCTCGGATTGCATCGGCTCTGGATCCTCGCCCCCGCCGGCGCCCGTCATCCCCTGGCGCCCGGCATCGAGGTCTGCCCCCTCAAGGACTGGACCGCGGAGCGGCTCAACGAGCGGTGAGAACCTGCGGACCTCCGAACCTCCGAACCTCTGCTATACTGCCTCCATGTCGTGGTTCACCCAGCTTGCATCGATCCGGGGCGTGTTCTTCGGGCTTGCGGAGGCCGACTTGGACCCGGACCCCGTCCGGCAGTTCCAGCGGTGGATGACGTTCGCCCGCCGCGCGCGGAGCTTCTGGCCGACGTCGTTTTGTCTCTCCACCGTGACGCCGGCCGGCCGGCCGGCGGCGCGCATGATGCTGCTGAAGGGCGCGGACGCGCGCGGCTTCGCGTTCTACACGCATACGGTGGGGCGCAAGGCCGATGAGATGGCCCGCGTTCCGTTTGCCGCGATGACGTTCCACTGGAGCGAGCTGATCCGGCAGGTGCGCGTCGAGGGGCGCGTCGAGAAGCTGTCCCGGGAGGAATCCGAGGCCTACTTTGCGTCCCGCTCCCGCGGCAGCCGGATCGGCGCGTGGGCCTCCCGGCAGAGCGAGCCGCTGGCCTCGCGGGCCGAGTTCATGGAGCGCTGCCGCGAGTTCGAACGGCGGTTCCAGGGCGCGGACGTTCCGCTGCCGGAGCACTGGGGCGGCTATCGCGTCGTTCCGGACGCGATCGAGTTCTGGCAGGGGCGCCCCAGCCGCCTGCACGACCGGTTCCGCTACACGCGCCGGCCCGACGGCGGCTGGGACATCGCGCGGCTCTACCCGTGACGATGGACGCCCGGGCGGGGCACGACGGCGCGCGCCCCTCCACGCGGCCGGGCCATGGAGGGCGCCGCTCCGCGTGCCGCGCCGTGGCGCAGCGAAGGCGGGTCGGCGTCGTGGGATCCGGGCCTACAGCACGATCTCCCGCTTCTTCGCGTCGAACTTGGCGGTCTTCCCGGCCTTGTAGCCGAGCATCGCCATCTGGAGAACCGTCTGGGCCCGGAACGCGAGGCTCATCGGGCTCCAGAGGCCGTCCTTCTTCCCGCTCCGGGCGCCTTCGAGGAGGTTCTTCCAGAGGTTCACGTTGTCCTCCGGCCGGTCGATCTTGATCTGCTGCGGCGGCTTGGCGCCGGGCTTGTCGACGGACGTGAAGAGGATCTCCTTGTTCGACGGCGCGATGGACAGCGTCCCCTCGGTGCCGCGGATGGCGGGGCAGCGCTGGCCGGCGCCGCGCTTGGGCGCGTTCTGGAAGTCGTTGCCCTGCGTGCCGAGCACGGAGATCGTGATCTTCTCGGGATACTGCGCGATCAGGTTGAACGTGTCGGGCACGTCGCGCAGTTCGTACGGGTAGACGTGGATCCCCCCGAGCGCGACGACGGCCTCGGGGAAGCCGACGCCGAGGATGTCGACGACCTGCGTCATGCAGTGCGGGTAGAGATCGGTCACGGGGCCGCCGGCGTAGTCTTCGAACAGGCGCCAGCGGAAGAGCCGGTCGACACTGAACTCGCGCTTGGGCGCGTCGCCGAGGAACGCCTCCCAGTTCAGGTCGGGCCCGGGCTTCGCGTTGGGATCGTCGACGTGCATGCCGCGCTCGCCCCAGTCGCCGGTGCGGAAGAAGCCGGTCTCGCCGGAGAGCGGCGTGCCGATCAGCCCCTCCTTCACGAGCGCCTTCATCTGGGACCACGCGGAATCGCTCATCGCCTGCGTGCCGACCTGCAGGCAGCACGGCGAGGCGGCCGCGGCGTCGGCGAGCGTCTTCGTCAGTTCGAACTGCCGCCAGTGGGAGACGGGCTTCTCGCAGTAGGCGCTCTTCCCCGCCTTCAGCGCGTCGAGGGCCTGGTACCCGTGGTGGTGGTCGGGCGTGGCGATGCAGACGACGTCGACGTCCTTGTCCGCCAGGAGCTCGCGGTGGTCGGCGTAGTCGCGGGCCATGCCGAACTGCTGCTTCTTCTTCTCGCGGCGCGGGCGGTAGATGTCGCAGACGGCGACGTGGTCGACCGCCTCGCCGGCCTCCTTGAGGTGCTTGATCATGCCCATGTGCGCGCCGGAACGGCCGCCGGCGCCGATGAAGCCGATGCCGATGCGGTCGTTCGCGCCGAGGACTTGGCCGCGGGCGATGTAGGGCGCGGCCAGCGCGCCGGCCGCGGCGGTGCGGAGGAAAGCGCGGCGTCCCAGGTCCGGCCGCGGGGAGGTGGAGGTCTTCATGGTGTGTCCTTTCGTCGTCGGGGTGCCGGGGTTCATGCCTTGAGGATCCTGTCCAGCGACCACGGATCCCGCATCGGGCGGGACATCCGCCGCGCGGCGTCGGGGTCGCCGACGATCGTCTCCTTCGCGGGATCCCACGTGACGGGACGGCCGGTCCGGATGGCGATGTCGGAAAGGTGGCAGGCAATGTCGGACCGCACGGCCGAGTGGAGGTCGTCGATCGGACGCCTCTTCGCCAGCACCGACTCGATGAAGTTGTCGATCTGATCGCGGCTGACCTCGAGACGCTTCGGCCCGGGGTCCTTCCCCTTCTGGAGGAGGGCCTCCGGGAAGGCCTTCCAGCCGTCGCGCGAGACGCGCACCCAGCCCTCGGATCCGACGAACAGCGTGCCGTGTCCGCCCTCGATGCCGGGGTGCAGCGTCGGGCCGACCGCGGCGGCGGTCTGGCTGTCCATGAACCGGAGCGGAAGCCCGTCCGCGTAGGTCGCGGTCACGTTCCAATGGGTGAGGGTGTCGAACAACCCCTCGGTCGGAACCGTGCCGGTGCCCTCGTAGCGAACCGGAATCGCGGGACGGCCGGCGTTGTCCGCCCACCACTGGAGCATGTCCATCGGGTGCGCGCCCCAGCCGGCGATGAAGCCGATCGCGTAGTCGTAGATGTGGTAGATGCCGTTGCGGCCCGACTGAACGAGGCAGCGGTCGTGGCAGAAGGGCTTCCGCGGCGCGGGACCGAGCCACATCTCGTAGTCGAAGCCCTCGGGGACGGGCAGTTCCGGCGTGGCGCTTCCGCCCGACTCGCCCTTGGGCGCCCACACATGGACGGCCTTGACGTCGCCAATGTGGCCGTTGAGCACCAGTTCGATGCCCATGCGGACGTGCTGGATCGAGCGCTGCTGCGCGCCGTACTGGAAGGCGGCGCCGTAGGTGTCGGCGATCGCCCGCGCCTTGAGGTCCTGCTCGATGCTGATGCCCAGCGGCTTCTCCGTGTACATCGCCTTGCCGGCCTTCGCGGCGAGGATCGAGATCGGCACGTGCCAGTGGTCGGCCGTGGCGATGTGAACGGCGTCGACGCCGGGATCGGCCAGCACCTCGCGGAAGTCGTTGAAGTCGGCGCAGCCGCCGTACTTCTGCTTCGCCGCCTCGCGGCGGGCGCGATTGGGGTCGCAGACCGCGACGATCTGCGACTTCTCGTGGCGGCCGTACCGCTCGCCGTAGCCGCCGCGGCCGCCGCACCCGATCAGCGCGACCCGCAGCTTGCCGCTGGGCGGGGTCTTGCCGTCGCCGCCCAAGACGGACGACGGGACGATCAGGGGGAAACCGGCCGCCGCGGCGAGGGCCGAGGACGTCCGGAGAAACGTGCGGCGCGAGAGCCGGGTGGGGGAAGTCGTCGTCATGGGATTCCTTTCGTCGTTCCGTCCTTGTCCTCGGTCCATGCCGTCCATTCCGCGTCGACCGCCTCCGCCGCGACGTGCCCGTCCCACAGGGCCACCGCCCAGCGCAGGCGGAGATCCTGTCCGGCGGGCAGCGTCATCGGCGCCTTCTCAAGGCCGAGCGTCGCGGACATGTACGCGAACGGCTTCGTCATCGTGAACCACTCCGCCGGATGGCGGGCGTTGGCCGGGTGATCGAACATCGCGACCGTCACGGGCCTCCCGCCGATCGCGCCGCGCGCGGCGCACCAGCGGCCGGGCGTCAGGCATTCGTCGCCGCGCACGACGCGGTTCGTCGCGCCGGGACGGAACAGGAACTCCGCGGCGCCGTCGAGCTCGCGGACGAACCGCAGGCCGAGGCCGAAGTAGTGGCGGCCCCACAGTTGGACCTCACGATCCGCCGCCGGGCGCAGGACGCTCTCCCACGACACGCGGGTCGGGCGCGCCGGGGAGCCGGCCCGCAGCGCGACCTGTCGCGTTTCGACGAGCACGTTCGTGCCGCCCGGAGCCTGCCAGTCGAGCGACTGCCGGAGCGAGTTTCCGCCGATGCCGGCCGGTCCGCGGGCGACCTGCCGCCCCATCTTCTCCGGCGGCTTCTCGGTCCAGAAGTCCACGCCGTCCGCCCCGAGGGCCAGCATGAGCCCGTGGTGGTGGATGTGATCGGCGGGGGAATCGAGGAGCACCTGGACGCCGCCGGGCGTCCGCAGTTCCTTCACGTAGGCCTTGAACGGGGCGGGGCCGGGCTCGTAGACGAGGGCGCCGTCCGCCAGCGGAACGGCCGCCGCTCGGGCCACGGCGACCGACGCCGCCACCAGCGCCGCCGCCGCGACGAGCCGCCCCGGGCCGGGCGCGTTCCGGCGTCCGGCGTTCATCCCGCGATCGCCTTCTTCAGGTGCTCGATGCTCTTCGCGGCCTGGGCGACGGTGCCGCATTCGACGGAGAACACGATGTCCCGGGGGGCCCTGCGGCAGATCGCGACGACCTTGGCCCAGTCGATCACCCCGTCGCCGCATGCGCAGCCGACGGGCGTGCCGGTGACCTTCCCGCGCTCGGCGCCGGACTGCTGGATGGAGATGTCCTTCGCGTGGAGGTGGACGAGGCGTCCGAGGACGCGTTCGAGCCACCGGTAGGGATCCTCGCCGCCGAGGTAGCTGTTGCCGGTGTCGAAGTTGATGCCGATGGCAGTGCTCTTCACGAGGCCCTGGATGCGGTCAAGGCCGTCCGGCGTGCGGCTGTACTGCTGGTGCGGCTCGATGCCGATCAGGACGCCGCGGGGTTCGGCGACGCGGGCGGCCTCGGCGAGCGTGTATCGCATCAGGACATGGTCCTCCTCGACGGTCGTCCACGCGGGCTTGGGGCCCTCGTCCGTGTTGACGACCGGCGCGCCGCACTCGGCGGCGAAGCGGACGGCCTGCTTGAGGTACTCGACGCTGATCTCGGGCTTGCACAGCGGCGTGTGGGCGCTGAAGCCCGACAGCTTCACGCCCGCCGCCTCGCAGGCGCGCCGGACGCGCAGCGGGTCGTCGAGCATCGAGACGCTGTGGAAGTAGCCGGCCTCGCTGAGCAGTTCGCGGCCCCAGTGCAGCATCGGCTCGACGTACTCGTAGCCGAGTTCGGCGGCCTTCTTCACGCCCCACTCGAACGGCTTGTCCTCGTGGCGCACGAACTCCAGGTTCACCCCGATCCCGATCTTCGCCATGGTGCCGTCCCTCCGTTCGGATTCTGCCCCTGCCGCCGCCGGTAGCGTCCCTGCCGCCGCGGCGGTCGCCGCGGCCGCGCGCAGGAACCCCCGCCGTGAGATCCCGTTCGAGTGCCTCATCGTCCGCGTCCCCGGTGCCGGTTATGGGCGCAGGATGACGCGGGGAGGCGGGCTTGTCTTTCGAATCCATCCAGTGGTAAAAAACGAACATCCGGGCGGAGCGTCCGTCCGGGGAGGAGCGGGTCATGAAACCGGCGGCGTTCGTGGCGGGGGGGCATGCCTATCACGCCGACACCTGTGCCGAGCTCGTGCGGGCGGTGGCGCGCGGCGAGGTGCGGCTCGAGGCGATGGCGCGGGGGACGTACCCGGGCGACCGGCTCGCGCCGCGGGCGGTGCCGGGGGTGCGCAGCGTGGGGTTCTGGGATGCGCGGCACGACCAGGACTGGGGCCTCCCGGTGCATCGCAACGAGGGCATCGAGTTCACGTACATGGCCAGCGGGAGCACGGGGATCGAGGTGGACGGCCGGTCCTACACGCTGCGTCCGGGGGACCTTCTGGTCACGCGGCCCTGGCAGCCGCACCGGGTGGGGGGGCCGCGGGTGGGGGCGGGGCGGCTGCACTGGCTGATCCTGGACGTCGGGGTCCGCCGTCCGCACCAGCCGTGGCGGTGGCCGGCGTGGCTCGTGCTGGATCCCGCGGATCTCGCGGAGTTGACGCGGCTGCTGCGTCACAGCGAGCGGCCCGTGTGGCGGGCGGCCGGTGCCGGGGCGCGGTTCGAAGCGATCGGCCGCGTGGTCGAGCGGCGGGGGGGCGGGAGGTCGCTCGCCTCGCGGCTGGCCCTCGAGATCAACGGACTTCTGCTGGGGATCCTGGATGCCCTGCGGGCCCAGCCCGTGGCGGGGGATCCCGAGCTGACCAGCGCGGAACGCGCGACGGAGATGTTCCTCGTGGAGTTGGAGACATCGTCGGCCCAGCCGTGGACGCTGGAGTCGATGGCCGAATCGGCCGGGCTGCACCGGACGCGGTTCGCGCACTACGTTCGGAAGCTGCGCAACATGACGCCGGTGGAGTGTCTCGCGCACCTGCGCGTGGAGAGAGCCCGGCGTCTCATGCGGGAGCGCTCCGGACTTTCCCTGACGGACATCGCCCTCGAGTGCGGCTTCGCGAGCAGCCAGTACTTCGCGACCGTCTTCCGCCGCGTGACCGGCCGGTCCCCGCGCGAGGAACGGAACGCGGGGCATGTTTGACACCGCAGGATGGGACGGGTAGTCTATCCCGTTTTTGGGCATAATGGGTGAAGTGTAACCCGATCTCACGAGGGGCCATGCCACAGCGCAAGAAGCGGGAATCGAAGAAGCGTACCGACCGTCCGGCCGCGAAGAAGACGGCGCCGACCCGGCCCCCGGCGCCGAAGAAGGCGGCGGGGAAGCCCGCGGCGGTTCCGGCGCCCGTCCACAAACCGGCACCCGTCCACAAGCCGGCGCAGGTCCCCAAGCCGGTGCCGGTCGCGAAGGCCGCGCGCGAGGTGAAGCCGGTTGCGACCGCCGGCGGGCGCGAACCGATTCCCGTGATGGCGGAGAAGATCCGCGCCGCCGCGCACGGCGGGGCGGCCGGGGCCGCGCCCGCGAAGATGGATCGCGATCTCCGGAACCAGAAGCTGAAGGACCTGATCGCGCTGGCCAGCGAGCAGGGCTACCTGACGTACGACGACATCAACGAGGTCCTTCCCGAGAGCAGCGTCAGCCCCGAGGACCTCGACGGCATCCTCGTGATGCTCCGCGGCATGGACATCGAGGTGATGGACGCCACGGACGTCGACAAGTACAAGAGCCAGATCGAGGAGGAGGCGCGGGCCAAGCAGGCGCAGCGGACCGACGTCCTCGACGATCCCGTCCGCATGTACCTCAAGCAGATGGGGCAGGTGCCGCTGCTGACGCGCGAGCAGGAGGTCGAGATCTCGAAGCGGATCGAGGAGGCCGAGGCCACGAGCCGCCAGATGTTCACGCGGTTCGGTTTCGCCACCCGGGCCTACCTGGCCATCGCCGAGCGGCTGGAGACGGGCAAGGAGCGGTTCGACCGCGTCATCAACGACAAGCACGTTTCAAACCGCGAGAAGTACCTCAAGGCCCTGCCGCGGCTCCGCAGCGACATCCAGAAGGCCTCCAAGGCCGCCGCCGCCCTGTTCGCGTCGTGCGTCAAGGGGCGGCCGGGGTCGAAGCAACGGGCGGCCCACACCAAGGCGTTCGAGAAGTCGCGCGACCGCCTGGCCGGCCTGCTCGAGAAGATGTACTTCAAGCAGAAGGCGATCGAGGACAGCATGGGCGTGGCCGACGAGGTCTTCACGCAGTTCCGGGCCGCGCGCCGGACGATGGAACGCCTGCAGTCGACCCGCAAGTCCAAGGCCTCGCAGTCGGCCATGGCGGCGTCGGTCGCGCAGTCCGCCGAGATCGCCCGCGACGCGCTGGTGCCCGAGGAGGAGTTCGAGGCCCGGTACCAGGAGCTCAAGCTCTGGCTCCGCAAGGGGCTTCGCGCGAAGTCCGAGATGGTCGAGGCCAACCTCCGCCTCGTGATCAGCATCGCGAAGAAGTACACGAACCGCGGCCTGTCGTTCCTCGACCTGATCCAGGAAGGGAACATGGGCCTGATGAAGGCGGTCGAGAAGTTCGAGTACCGCCGGGGCTACAAGTTCAGCACCTACGCGACGTGGTGGATCCGGCAGGCGATCACCCGCTCGATCGCGGACCAGGCGCGGACGATCCGCATCCCGGTCCACATGATCGAGACGATCAACAAGCTGATGCGGATCCAGAAGCAGCTGATCCAGGAGTTCGGCCGCGAGCCGACGCCGGAGGAGCTCTCCGAGGAGATGAACCTCCCCGTCGAGCGCGTCCGCGGCATCCTGAAGATCGCGCAGCAGCCGATCTCCCTGCACAGCCCGGTGGGCGACAGCGACGACACCAGCTTCGGCGACTTCATCCCCGACATGTCCGCCGAGAACCCCTCGGAGGTCACGGCCTACTCGTTGCTGAAGGAGCGCCTGCGCGAGGTCCTGCAGACGCTGACGGAACGCGAGCAGGAGGTCCTCAAGCTGCGGTTCGGCCTGATCGACGGCTACTCGCGCACGCTCGAGGAGGTCGGTCGCCGGTTCCACGTCACGCGCGAGCGCATCCGCCAGATCGAGGCGAAGGCGCTCCGGAAGATGCGTCACCCGACGCGCCTTCGGAAGCTCGAGGGCTTCCTCGAGGGCAATATCTGAGGCGGCGATGAACGGGGCGCAGCCGATCCGGCGGGTCATCAAGCGCGACGGCAACACCGTCGTGTACGACCGGGAGCGGATCGCCACGGCGATCTTCAAGGCGTTCGCCTCGATGGGGCCGGCGGACCGCGCCGTTGCGGAGGCGCTGGCCGTCCGCGTGGAGGAGGCGCTCCGCTCGGCCTACCCCGGCGACGCGGTTCCGACCGTCGAGGACGTCCAGGACGTCGTGGAACGGGTCCTCATGGGGGGCGGCCACGCGGATGTCGCGCGCGCCTACATCATCTACCGGCACGGCCGCGCCCAGCGCCGGGCGGCCCGGTCCGGGACGGTCGAGGCGACGGACAACATCCCGTACCGCACGATCTACGAGGTGCTGCGGTGGAACATGGACCACGGGTGCGAAACCGTGGAGGGGCTCAACCGCATCGTCGCCGACGGTCGCTATCCCGACCTCGTCCGCGAGGGGGAGGCGCGATACGGGGCCGAGGTCGCCGCGGGGGCCGAGCGGATCCTCGCCCGCCGCCCCGACGTGCGCCTCGTGATCATCGCCGGTCCGTCCTCGTCGGGGAAGACGACGACCACGATCAAGCTCTCCGAGCGCCTCCGCGAGGCCGGTCTCGAGCTCGTCGCGCTGAACGTGGACCACTACTTCTTCGACCTGGAACTCCACCCGAAGGACGAATTCGGCGACTACGACTACGAGACCCCGCACGCCCTCGACCTTCCGCTGATCAACCGGCACCTGATCGAACTGCTCGACGGCCGCGAGGTGCGGACGCCGCATTACGACTTCAAGACCGGCCTGCGCACGCTCGACGTGCACCCGATGCGGCTGGAACCGAACCAGATCCTGCTGATCGACAGCCTCCACGGCCTCTACGAGGCCATGACGGCCAGCATCGCGACGTCGCGGAAGTTCAAGGTCTACGTCGAGACCCTCGGCCAGCTCCGCGCCGCCGACGGCAGTTTCATGCGGTGGGCGGATCACCGGCTGATGCGGCGGATGATCCGCGACTCGTGGCACCGCAACCACCAGCCGCTGCAGACGCTGACGCACTGGCACTACGTGCGGGCGAGCGAGCTGAAGCACATCATCCCGTTCATCGGAACGGTCGACCACCTCGTCAACAGCGCGCTGCCGCACGAGCTGCCGGTGCTCAAGCCCCGCGTGTTCCGGTTCTTCCCCGAGGCGATGGACCTGTACCGCGGCGATCCCGCGCGGCAGGACGCCTACATCCGCGCACGGCGCGTGTTCGAACTGCTCCAGCCGCTGGTGGAGATCGAGGATGCCTCCGCGATCCCGCCGACCTCGCTGATCCGCGAGTTCATCGGCGGCAGCCGCTACGCCTACTGATCCGGCCCCCTACCGGAGGAGCGCGGCCGCGTCGTCCTTCATCGCCGGCGAGGAGGACTCGCCTGCGATGCGCCGGAGGACCGCCGCCGAGGCGGCGTCGGGCTTGCCGGCGCGTTTCGCGATCTGGATCACGGCGGCCTCCGCCTCGGCGCGCACGGCCGGGTTGTCGAGGAACCCGGCGGCCACGGCCAGCGCCTCGGGACTCGCGAGTTCCGCGACGGCGGACAGCAGGGCGCGCTGCTCGTCGACGTTCGCGATTTTCGTCGCGAGGTCGCGGTACCGGGCCACGCGCGCGGCGGGGTCGAGATCCGTCGCCTTGCGGACGACCTGGATCGCGCCGCGCTGGGCCAGCCGGAGCGACGAGCCCTCGGCGTTCGCGGCGGCCGCGGTCAGGGCCGGAAGGGCGGAGGAGCGTGTCCACGAGCCCAGCGAGCGAAGGGCGGCGTTGCGGACGTCGGCGTCGGCGTCGGCCGCGGCCTTCTGCAACTCGGGGAGCGTGGCGTCGAGCGAGAGCTTGCCTGCGAGCGCCAGCAGAGCGGCGCGCACGGCGGCCGCCGGGGCGGCCCGGAGCCGGGCAGCCACCTCGTCGCCGGCCGCGGGCAAGCGCAGGGCGGCCATCTCGGCCGCCGTCACGATCGCGGGACGCTCCTCATCGCCGGCTGCCGCGAGCAGGTCGAGCAGGGCCGGCCATTCCCGCGGACCGGCGAGCGCTCCGACTTGCCGGACCGCCTCCGCGCGCAGGGCGGCATCGGGCCCCGTCGCCGCGGCGAAGAGCATCGGAAGCCCCTCGACCATGCCCCGGTCGCCCAGGCAGCGGATGACCTCGGCGCGCACGGCCGGGGTTCCGCCCTTGCCGGCGGCGAGGATCACGGCGTCGACGCCGGGGCCCGCGACCAGCCGCAGGGCCTTCCGGGCGACGGTGCGGGTCTCCTCGTCGTCGCCGGTCGCGGCGGCCAGGATCACGGAAACGGAATCGGCGCGGCCGGCCGGACCGAGGGTGCGGAGGGCGGCCTTGCGCAGGGCCGGATCGGACGAGGCCGCGATGCGCGCGATCACCGGCGCGGCGACCGACAGGCGGCGGTCCTCGACGATGCCCATCACCGAGATCTGCGACGCCGGGGGCAGGGACGGCATGGCGGCGATGACCGCGAGGAGCGAACGGTCGTCCGCGCGCCGGCGGGCGAGTTGCGCGCCGGCGGCCTGCTCGGCGGGATCCTTCGACTCCAGCAGGCGGGCGGCCTGCAGGGCGGCGTCGCGCGGCGACGAACCCGCCAGGGCGGCCAGGGTGGAGGCGGTGCGCACGCGGGCCGGGGCGCCGGCGCGGTCGAGCGCGAGGATCACGGCGCTGACGGTGCGGTTGTCGCCCGCGGCGATCGCGGCGGCGTGGCAGGACAGCAGGGCGTCCCAGGCCGCGGTGAGCGGGGCGCCCTTCAGGGAGGGAAGCGCCGCGATCAGTTCCGTGGCGGCCTCCGGGCTCGCGAGGTGGCCGAGCGCGGTGACCGCGGTGGCGGCGAGATCGGCGTCTGCCTCGCGGAGACAGGGCGCGATCTTCGGGACGGCCCCCGCCGCGCGGCGCTGGCCGAGCATGGCGACGAGGCGCGCGCGGGCGGCCGCGGGGCAGGCGGGCAGGGCCTCCAGCACGGCGGCGTCGACGGCCGGGTCGGCGATCCGCTCCAGCGCCATCGCGGCGTCCGAGCCGACCTCCGCGTCGGGCACGAGCGCGATCAGGGCCGGGGCCGAGACGGCGGTTCCGACGCGACCCAGCTCCCGGATCACGTGCTGGCGCGACGCGCGGGTGTTCGATGCGGACTGGGCGAAGGCGACCAGCCGCGGTTCGATGACCTTGCGGTCCGCCGAGGACCGGTGGGCCGTCAGGAAGGCCGACAGGGCGGCCTGGGGCGCGCGGTCCGCGCCGTACTCGTGGGAACCGAAGGCCTTCAGGCGGCCGTCCAGTTCGGCCAGGGCGCGCGGATCGGGTTGGAGGGTGGCGCAGGAGGCGGCCAGCAGCGCCGCGGAGGCGGCGAGGACTCGGGTGACGATCGTCTTCATGGATGCGGTCTCCGAAGGATGGGGGTTGCAGGGGTTCATGACGGGCGGCGTCACAGGTGCCACGGATGCCGCATCGGCCGCGCGAGATAGCGGTTGGCCTCGGCATCGCCGACGACCGTCTCCTTCACCGGGTCCCAGCGGAAGGGGCGCCGGAGGAACATCGAGGCATTGAGCAGGTGGCACAGCGTCCCGGTCCGGTGGCCGATCTCCTCGTGGGCAACCGGGCGGCGCCGCGAGCGCACGGCGTCGAGGAAGTTCCGGTGATGGCCGGGGCTCCGCTCGGAGTGCTTCTCCGAGGGCAGGATCCGCTCGCGCAGCAGGGCCGGATCGCTGGCCGAAAGCCGGCCGCCGTGGATCTGGATGAAGATCCAGCCCTTCGCGCCGATCAGCTTCAGTCCGCGGTCGCCCTCGCTGACGCCGCAGACGCGAAGGCCGTCGGCGTAGCGGTACTCGAACGAGAAGTCCATGAAGGCGTCGAAGATCGGACTGGCCGCCTGGGTGCCCGTTGCGGTCAGCTCCACCGGGCCGTCGTCGTCGTGGTTCGTGATGTACTGCACGAGATCGAGCACGTGCGCGCCGCGGTCGGTCATCTCGCCGCCGCCGGTGTCGAGGGTGAAGCGCCACCCGAAGTGGGTGCAGTCGGGCACGAAGGGGCGCCAGGGCGCGGGACCGACCCAGAAGTCGTAGTCCAGGCTCTCCGGCGGCTTCTGCGGCGCAAACGGTCCGGCCGCCTGCCGGATCGCCTGGTGGTGGGGCTGGTCGGTCGGCAGGTTCACCTCGACGGCGCGCAGGTCGCCGATGCGCCCGTTGTTGACCAGTTCCCACGTGAAACGGCACGTGTCGTTGGACCGCTCATGGCTGCCGGTCTGGAGGACCCGGCCGTAGCGCGCCACGGCGTCGCAGACGGCGCGGCCCTCGGGCACCGAGTTGGCCAGCGGCTTCTCGCAGTAGATGTCCTTGCCGGCGCGCGCCGCGGCGATGGAGATCAGGGCGTGCCAGTGGTCCGGCGTCGAGATCGAGACGGCGTCGATGTCGTCCCGGGCCAGCAGTTCGCGGAAGTCGTGGCAGGTGACGAGCGATCCCTCGCCGATCGGGCGCCCGACCTTGGCCGACTGTTCCACGGCGGTCTTCCCGGCGGCCTCGAGTCCCTTGCCCGCGGAGCCCCGCTCGACGTCGCACAGGGCGACGATCTGCGCGTCCGGCTGGGCGATGAAGTTCCGCATGTTGCCCTGGCCCTGGCCGCCGACGCCGATGCATCCGATGGCGACCCGCTCGCTCGGGGCCACGGTCCCGCCGCGCCCGAGCACCCGGGCGGGTACGATCATCGGCGCCACGGCGCCCAGCGCCGCGCCGCCGGCGCGCTGGAGGAATCCTCTCCGGTTCAGCCTGGTCTTCATTCGCGTTCTCCCCTGGGTGTCCGCGCGGGTCGGCCCCGGCGGCGATTTCAAGCGATCGACGGCTCCGCGGCCTTCCCCGGTGTCTGCGGGTCGCCGCCCTTCGGCCACCCGTCGGCCCGGATGCGCCGGCCGCATTCGCGCAGCGTGGCGACGTCGTCCGGATGGAGGTCGCCCTCCGGCAGCGGCCCGGTGTTCATCAGGAGGTTGCAGCGCGCGGCATTGGCGGTCCCGAGGCGCCGGAGCGTCTCCGTCGCGTCGAGGTGCTTGCCGTCGTCGTTCTTGCTGTAGCCCCACACGTGCGGCTGGAGCGTGTCGCAGATCTCGTTCCACTTGCCCTTGTTCGAGGCCCACGCCTTCGCCGCGATGCGGGCGCTGTCCTCGCCGACGATCTTGCGCACGCGCTCCTCGAGGGACTGCCCGGTCCGCTCGGGGGCGGCGAAGTCCTCCGTGCCCGTCGCGCCCTGCTTGAAGGAGATCAGGCACTGCGGCTGCAGTTTCCGGATCATCGCGTAGGTCTCGTCGACCGGGAAGAGGTCCGGCCGCGAGTAGTAGCCGAAGATCGGGTCGAACCAGAGGCCCGCGAGCGGCCCGTAGTTCGTCAGCAGTTCGCGGATCTGCGCGTGGACGAAGTCGAGGTAGTGCCGGAAATCCCCGTCCTTCGCGAACTTGTAGGCCGGGTCCGGCGTCGCGTAGGCGGGCCGGGCGCTCTTCCACTTCGACACGTCGTTGCCGTAGTAGTACGGGTGCCGCCAGTCCAGCGCGTAGGAGTAGTAGAGGAAGCAGCCGAGGCCCTTCTTCCGGCAGGCCTCGGCGAGTTCGCCGACCAGGTCGCGCCGCGCCGGGGAGGCCTTGGCGTGGTAGTCGTTCTGCGCCGTCTCGAAGAGGCAGAAACTGTCGTGATGGCGCGCGGTGAGGTTGACGTACTTCATGCCGGCCTCGCACGCGAGATCGGTGATGAAGTCCGCATTCCACTTCGAGGCGCTGAACTGCGCCTTGAACTTCTCGTACTCCGCGACCGGGATCTTCTCCTTGAGCATGACCCACTCGCCGCGGCCGGGAATCGCGTAGAGGCCGTAGTGCATGAACAGTCCGAACCGGGCCTTCTCGAACCACGCCAGCGAGGCGGCGCGCGGGTCGCGGGCGTAGAGGTCGGCGTGGTCCTTCAGGTGAACCGGGACCGGTCCGGCGGCGGAGGAGGAGGAGGGCATCAGGGCGGCGGCCCCGGCCAGGGCGGAGGCCTGCAGAAACTCGCGACGACGGATCACGCTCATCGGGCACCTCGCTTCGTGCAACCCGGCCATGCTGCCAGAGCCCGCGGCCCGGGGCAAGGAAGGAGACGCGGGACGAACGCCGAACATCGAACATCGAACACCGAACGATGGAACCGGCGGGCGGATTGTCCAAGCCTTGGAAGCCCCGGGCATGCGGTTTCCAATCCTTGGACACGAGCCTGGGCTTCGAAACGGTGAACCTGAAACCTGCCCCCGCGCGGGGCGCCTCCGGGCTCAGGGCAAACGCATCTTCCTCGAGGTCGTGGCGCCTTTCGTTCGGCAGGGCGCGGAGTGGCTGGTGGACGCAGGAGCCCTTGCGGTTGCGGGGGTGCGGCGCGCACCAGGCCGGCCGGATCGCGCGGGATCCCGCCCCGCCTGCGGCGTTGCCGAAGGGGGCGCGGACACAAGTCCCGCACCCCCTTCGTCGCCTTGCATCCGGGGCGGTCTGCCGCGTTCCCGGCCGGGCCCCTCGCGGGCTCGGGGCCACCTGGTGCGCGCCGCGGCATCGCCTTCGCCTTGATTCAAGGATCGTTCGGCTGGGATCTCCCTTTCCCGGCGATGGAAGGGGAATCCTGAGGATCCCGCGCACACGGCCCGGTTTCGACAGGAACAAGATGCTTCTGCCCTGCCTCCGGGCTTCCCCGGCGGGGCGGAATCTGGTTCGATGGGGCGCGTCCATGAAGAAGGTCTCCCAGCAGACGATCGAGACGATCCGGCAGCGATGCGACATCGCGGACGTGGTCCAGTCCTACGTGCCGCTCCATCGGTCCGGCTCCTCGCTGAAGGCCTGTTGCCCGTTCCACAAGGAGAAGACCCCGTCGTTCCACGTCAACCCGGCGCGCCAGATCTACCACTGTTTCGGCTGCGGGGCGGGCGGCGACGTGTTCCGCTTCGTCATGGAGTACGAGAAGGCGGACTTCATGACCGCGGTGCGCATGCTCGCGCAGCGGGCCGGCGTGCCGATCGAGGTCGATGAGGACGAGCGGCGGGAGACCTCGAACAAGGACCGGCTGCTGAAGGTCCACGAGGCGGCCGCCGCCTTCTTCCAGGACCGGCTTGCGAAGGATCCGGCGGCCGGGGACGCCCGGGCCTACCTGGCGCGGCGCCAGCTCGACGGCGAGGCCGCGCGCCGCTTCCGCATCGGGTGGTCGCCCGACCGGTTCGACGCGATCCTCGAGTGGGGCCGGGCCGGGGGCTTCGACGAGGCGCTGCTCGAGACCGCCGGGCTCGCCGTCCGCAACGAGCGGGGGCTCTACGACCGGTTCCGCAAGCGCGTGATGTTTCCGATCTGCGACGAGCAGGGCCGCGTGATCGGGTTCAGCGGCCGCGTGCTGCGCGAGGAGGACTCGCCCGCGAAGTACGTCAACAGCCCGGAGACGCCGCTGTTCCGGAAGAGCCGCGTCCTCTACGCGATCGACAAGGCGCGCCGCGCGATCGTCGAGAAGCGCCAGGCGGTGCTGTGCGAGGGCCAGATCGACACGTTGCGGTGCCATCTCGCCGGAATCGAGAACGCCGTCGCCGCGCAGGGCACGGCCGTCACCGAGGACCACGCGCGCATCCTCAAGCGCTACGGCGACGAGGTCGTCGTGATGCTCGATGCCGACAACGCCGGCCAGAACGCTGCGATCCGCTCGGCCCAGATCCTGATGGCCGCGGGCCTGAGCGTGCGCATGGCCACGCTACCGCCCGGCGAGGACCCGGATTCCATGATCCTGAAGGAGGGGGCGGAGTCGGTGCTGCAGGTTCTCGCCGCCGCGGAATCGGCGCCGTTCTTCGCCATCCGCGTGGCGGAGCAGCGGGGCGAGATGGGCTCGGAGGCGGGGCGGACCCGGACGGTCCGGAGCGTGCTCGACCTGGTTGCGGCGGCGGCGATGGAATCGACCCGGGAGGATCTGCTCCGGCAGGCGGCCGCGCGCCTGGCCATTCCGGTGGAGGCGCTGCGCAGCGATTTCCGGGCGATGCCGCGGCGGGCACCGGCGGCGGCGGAGGGGCCGGCCGATGAGGCGGCGCCGGCCTCGGACGGTCCCGCCCGCCGGCCGGTCGAAGAGATGGCGGTGATCGAGGTGGCGGTTCATCATCCCGCGCAACGGGCCCTGATCCGCGACCATCTCCCGGCCGGACACATGTCCGATCCGCTGCTGCGGAGGATGCTCGGGGTGGTGCTCGCGCGCGGGTCCGACGATCCGCGAAGCCTGGCGGCGGACGCGGCGGAGGATGTCGAGTTCGCCCGCCTCGCCGCCGGGTTCGAGATGGAATCGCGATGGATCGACGGGGTCGAGGCGTCGCCGGAGCGGGCGGCCCGGGACTGCGTCCTGCGTGTCTGGCGCGCCGCGCTCGACCGGCGCCGCCGCGATCTCATGGCCCTGGCCGCGCGGGCGACGGGCCGCGAGCGCGAGGAGCTGGGCCAGCAGATGATGGAGCTGACGCTGCAGCTCAAGACGCTCCAGCGCGGGTGGGACGCCGCGCTCCCGATCCTGGAACTGGGGGCATGAGGGTCCTGCTGGTCACGCCGCCGATGGTGCAGTTCAACGCGCCGTACGCGGCGACGCCGATGCTGACCGCGTGGCTGCGCTCGATCGGCCACGACGCCCGGCAGGCGGATCTCTCGCTTGCCCTCGCGCTCCGCCTGTTCTCGCGTCGCGGGCTGGGCGAGGCGATGGAGGCGATGCGGCGCCGGGTCCGGCGGACGGGGACGGCGGGCGAGCCGGTCCGGCACGTGCTCGACCATGCCGCCGCCTGCCTCCGGTGGATCGGCCCCGCGATGCGCTACCTCCAGAACCGGGCGCCGGACCTGGCGCCGGCGATGGCGCGGGACGGCGGCCTCCCGGAGGGCCCGCGCTTCCGTCCGTTCCGTGCGTTGCCGCCCGACCTGGCCGAGGCGGACCTGGCCCGCCACCGGGCGAGCCTCTTCCTCGACGATCTGGCCGACGCGATCCGGGAGGGCGTGGACGGGCGGTTCGAACTGGCGCGGTACGGGGAGCGGCTTGCGGAGTCCGCCGCCTCGTTCGACGCGCTTGCGGCGGCCCTGCGGGCGGCGCCGTCCCCGGTCGACCGCATGCTCGACGACCTGGCCGCCCGGTGCATCCGCGCGCACCGGCCGCGCGTGCTGGGCCTGACGATCCCGTTTCCCGGGGCGGTCTACGGCGCGCTCCGGGTCGCGCGCGTGGCGCACCGGATCGATCCGGGCATCGTGACGGTTGCCGGCGGGGGCTTCGTCAGCACGGAGCTGCGCAGCCTCTCCGATCCGCGGTTCTTCCGGCACGTGGACTTCGCGCTCTACGATGACGGGGAGCGGGCCCTGGAGAGGCTCCTCGCGGCGGTGGCGGGCCTCGAACCGCCGTCCCGCCTGATCCGCGCCCGTCATCTCTCGCGGGGGCGCGTGGCGTGGACCGATGCCGGCGATGCGCCCCCGTTCCGTCACCGCGACCGTCCGGCGCCGGTGCACGACGGGCTGCCGCTCGACCGCTACCCCGGCCTCGCCGAGACGCCGAACCCGATGCAGCGGCTCTGGTCGGAGCGGCGGTGGAACCGGTTGATGCTCGCGCACGGGTGCTACTGGCGCCGGTGCCGGTTCTGCGACACGTCGCTCGACTACATCCGCCGGTTCGATCCGGCGGACGCGGCGACGGCCCGCCGCTGGATCGCCTCCGTGGTCCGCGAGACCGGGTCGCGCGGCTTCCATTTCGTGGACGAGGCCGCCCCTCCGGCGCTGCTGGGGCGCCTGTCCGACCTGCTGCTCCGCCGCGGACCCGCGATCGAGTGGTGGGCGAACGTGCGGTTCGAGCCGGTGTACGACGCCGGGCTCTGCGCGCGGATGCGTCGGGCCGGATGCCTGGCGGTGACGGGCGGGCTGGAGACGGCGGACGACCGGTCGCTGTGCCGCATGGACAAGGGAATCACGGTCGACGGCGCCGCCGCCGCGCTCCGGGCCCTCTCGGAGGCCGGGATCCGCACGCATGCCTACCTGATGTACGGGTTCCCGGGCCAGTCGCCGCAGGAGATCTCCGACGCGCTGGAGCGGATCCGGAGGCTCTTCGCGCTCGGGTGGCTGCAATCCGCCTACTGGCACCGGTTCGCGCTGACGGTGCACAGCGGGGCTCATGCGGCCGCGGGGGCGCTCGGGCTGAAGGTCCTTCCGGCGGGCCGGGGCGCCCGATTCGCCGAGAACGAGGTCCGCTTCCGCGAACGGGGTGCGAGGCGGGATCCCTACGCCGGCATGGCGGCGGGCCTTCGGGCGGCGGTCTTCAACTACATGCTGGGGATCGGACTCGACGCGGATGTGCGGGCGTGGTTCGACATCCGCGTGCCGCGTCCGCGCGTGCCGCGACGGTGGCCGGGCTAGAACGCCCCGCGGCTACTCCCAGACGTAGTCCTTGTCCGTCGGCGGCGTCTCGACCACGGGGGTCGTCACCTTCGTTCCCGGCCGCGTGACGTACTGCTTGAAGAAGGACGGGGGGCCCTGCGGGGTCGGCGCGACGCGGGGCGTCGGCGCCACGACCGGGGCGGCTGCGGCGACGGTCGCCGCGACCACGACGGGCACCGGAAGCTCGGGCGCAGGCACGACGGCGTGGGGTCGTTCCGCGGTTATCGTGACGACCGGCTGCGTCCTCACGGTCGCGACATCGGCGGCGTGGATGGCGGCCTGGACGACGGGCGTTGCGACGATGGACGGTTCGATGCGGATGTTCGGCGGCGGCGGCCGCTGGGCCCGGAGGGTGGCTTCCAGGTGGGCCCGTTCGCGCTGGCGCTTCTTCGACGTCGAATGCGCGGCAATGGCGAAGATCAGGCTGAGGCCGGTCGCGATCAGCCCCGTCATCGTTAGCGTGGCCGGTTCGATGCTCATTTCGCGTCCCCCTCCGGCGCGCCCGCACTGGTGATGCCGATCGGCTGGCGCACCTCTTCGATCGCCTGCATCACGATGGCGCGCGAGATCTTGGTGGCCTTCATCGCAAAGCCCATCATCAGGGCGACGTCGCACATGTTGTTGATCATGCGCGGGATTCCGCCGGAGGCGACGGCGACCTCGGCCAGGGCGTCCTCCTCGAAGACCCAGATGTCCCCGCCTGCGGCCCGCATGCGCAACTCGACGTACTCGATCGTCTGGCGCTCGTTCAGCGGCTCCAGGTGCCAGATCATCGAAAGGCGCTGCCGGAGCGCGGCCTCGCGCGCGATCAGCGCCGCGAGCTGCTCGTGGCCTGCCAGGATCAGCGTGAACGCGGGCGAGTCGGGCTGGTCGGTCCGCCCGGTGATGCGGAAGTTCGTCAGGAGGTGCAGGAAATCCAGCGAGTCGCTCTCGCGGATCAGCTGGGCCTCGTCGATCGCGAGGACGGTGTGCTGGAAGCCCGACTTCGGGTTGGCGATCAGGCCGCGCACCGTCTCCAGCACGGAGGCGACATCCTCGAACGACCGTCCGGTCTCGAGCGACCAGAAGACCTGCCGGGCCAGGCCGACCGCGCCCCCCGGGGGCACGTCGAACCGGACGAACCGGGTGTTGGGAATGGCGGCCACGTTCTGGGCGAGCATCTCGAGAACCATCGACTTGCCGACGCCGTACGGTCCGATCAGCGCGCCGCCCAGCTTCCGTCCCTTGGCGAGATAGATCAGCCGCGCGAGGCCCTCCTGGTGCTGGTCGGAGAGATACGCGAAGCGGGAATCCGTCACGTTCTGGAACGGCTCCTCCCTCAGGTTCCAATGTGCAAGGTACATGGTGCCCTACTTCGTGATGGTCATCCCAAAACGGAACGACCGATTCGGTGCCCGCGCTGAGTTGTTCTCGTTCCCCAATACCACCGACGAAAAACGGACCTTTCCCGGCGGGGGCTCGCGGCGCACGGCGGCGACCGCCTCCGCGGCGGCGGCCACGGGCGCGGGTTCGGGAACGGGCTGGGGCGCGGGCGGGGGCGTCTCCCGGCCGGCCACGGCGCCCCGGCCGGGCAGCACGACGTAGGGCGTCGCCGGATCGAGCCGGACCTCGCCCAGGCACTTCGTCGTGAGCCAGGACCTCTGTCCGGTCGCCTCGTCCGTCGACAGCGTCACCGACACGGGGACCACGTCGTCCAGGGCGTTCTTGAGGCGCGTGGCGATGGCCGACACGGGGCGGGGCAGCGTCAGGAGCGTCGTGCACCGCAGCCGGTCGAAGGCCCGAACGAACGAGAAGACGTGCTCGGCCATCATGTCAACCGACCGGGTCATGACCCAGGGGAGGGCGGTGTCGAGCACCACGCGCTTGATGGCGTTGGTGTCGATGATCTCCTGGAGCTGGAGGAACCCGTCCGGCGGCAGGGTGAGGTTGACCTCCTTGTCGCGGCCGGGGATGTAGTCGCTGTATTCCAGGACGACGAAATCGCCCTCTTCGACCGACCGCTCGATCTCCGGGCCGAACGACGAGGCCCAGATCGCGACGTCGGCGGCCGGCTGCGGGGAGAGCAGAAGGCAGCGCTCGCCCTGGCGCACGCCCTGCGCGAGGAACTGGAGGCCGACGGCGGACTTGCCCCCGCCGGAGGGGCCGCAGATGACCCAGCAGCGGCCGGCGTACACGCCCCCGTACCGCTCGTCGAAGAAACCCACGCCGGTGAGGGCTTTCTGGGTGCTCATTTCGTGCCTCCTGCAGGCGCCGGGTCCGTCGGCGGGAAGAACCGGGCCCCCAGACCGCGGATGAAGCCCATCTCGAAGGGCTTCGTCAGGAAGTCCGTGACGCCCATCTCGCGGCACTGGGACAGGCAGGACTCGCTCGGATAGCCCGAGATGACGACCACCGGGCAATCAGGGCGGACTTCACGAAGCTTGCGGATGAAGTCGACCCCGCTCAGGGTCCCGGGCATGCTGAGGTCGGAAATGATCAACTTGACCTTCGGGTCGGAGGTGGCGGCCAGACCGGCTTGGCCGTCGAAGGTCTCCACAGCCTCGTGCCCCGCGAGGGTCAGAACTCTGGAGAGGTAGGAAACCACCCCTGGGTCATCATCAACGATCAAGACCTTGGCCATGTTTGCCTCCCACGGATCGAAGGCTCTCCATCAAAGAAGGGGGCACGGCATCAACCGTAGGCCTATACGATAGGCCAAGAAGAGAAGAACGGAGGATGCCATGCCTTGGGAAGAGAGTGTGCTCAGTCTGCCCGGAATGCACGTGAAAAGGGTGGAGGGATGGAACGCGGTGCACGTATGGGTGAGGTCGGAGGAGGAGGTGAG
>Ga0194127_10001989_pt1 | contig 28660 bp, 19 predicted proteins | sample TA2KigC100mmetaG_FD_148624 | JGI IMG/M metagenome (GOLD analysis project Ga0194127, IMG submission 148624) | Freshwater microbial communities from Lake Tanganyika, Tanzania - TA2015036 Kigoma Deep Cast 100m | ecosystem: Environmental > Aquatic > Freshwater > Lake | place: Tanzania: Lake...
GACCGTGCCCGCTGTGACATGGTACGAGGTGGCTCGGTCGGAGACCGGCCACAGCAGGGTGATGTGTTCATCTCCGCAGTGCGGCCGCGCCGCGATGGGGGATGAAACCCACCAAGTGCCAGGCACTCGCTGCTCGGGCCGGTCTCCTGACCGTGCCCGCTGTGACATGGTACGAGGTGGCTCGGTCGGAGACCGGCCACAGCAGGGTGATGTGTTCATCTCCGCAGTGCGGCCGCGCCGCGATGGGGGATGAAACCCACCAAGTGCCAGGCACTTCCGAAGTGCCTGGCACTTGGTGGGCGGTTTTGGTGGGAGACGACTCATGAAACGAACAACGCTCGCGATCATGGCTGCGGTGATGCTGTTGGTCATCATCGCGGCCATCGTGACTGACTCACGCTGGGGCTGGTGGGGCCGCGCCTTCCCATCCCTCTTCGGGCCTGAGCAGCCGCGTCTCGGCGGGCAAGCCGAACCCGGCGCGCCCGCAGTGCTGGTCGCCTCGGGCGCCATCGAGGCGCGGACCATCGCGGTGAGCAGCCAGGTCGCCGGCCGGCTGGCTGCGGTGCATGTGGTCGAGGGGAGCCAGGTCGCGGCCGGCGACCTGATCGCCGAGTTGGACACGACTCTGCTTGACGCCGAAATCGCGCTCGCGCGCGCCGGGGTCAGCCAGGCAGAGGCGCAGGTCGCACTGTTGGCGGCTGGCGGCCGGCCGGTCGATGTGGCTGTGGCGCAGGCCGCGCTCAGCCAGGCGCAGGCCGCCAGCGCCGCGGCTTACATCGCCTGGCAAGACGCGCTGACCCTCATCACCGCGACACAGGAACTCGATGTCAAGATCGCGGGCGCTGGCGCCGCCCTGGAAGTCGCCCAGGAGCAACTGGCGGCCGCACAGGCGAGCGCGACCGCGGCGGATTTGGAAGCGGAGCTTTGGGCGCGCACGGTTCGGCTGTTGGAGCAGGGGTTCGACGTGCGGCCTCCTTCGCCGGGGAATCCCATCGTCCACGTGGATGCCCCGCCGGATCAACTGAGCCAGGCGCGGCTACAATGGAACCTGGCCAGCCAGCGGCAATGGCAGGCGCACGCCCAGGCAGGCATTGCGGCCGTGGCGGTCGCGAGCGCCCATCAGACCCTGGCCGATCTGCGGGCGCAGAGGGCCAATCCGCAAAGCTTGCAGGCCCAGGCCAATGCCGTCGAATGGGCGTATCGCATCGCTGAGGCGGTCGTGGTCGCGGCCCAGGCCGACCTGGAGCTGGCGCGAAATCCCGTGCAGCCAGAGCGGATCGCGGCGGCCGAGGCGCTGGCCGAGCAGGCGCGTGAGGGGTTGACCGCAGCCCAGGTCAAGGCTGACCAGGCGCGTATCATCGCGCCCGCGGCCGGCGTGGCGACCGCGGTGGTGCAGCGCAGCGGAGAGGTCGTCGCGGCCGGCAGCCCCATCGTGCGGCTGGCTGACCTGAGCCAGCTCACTTTGAGCGTCTACGTGCTGGAACCCGATCTCGGCCGGGTGCGCCTGGGGCAGGCGGTGCGGGTCACGGTGGATTCCTTCGCCGGCCGGGCTTTCCCCGGCGCAGTGACGCAGATCGCAAGCCAGGCTGAATTCACGCCGAAGAACGTCGAGACGCGCCAGGACCGCGTGAACACCGTCTTCGAGGTCAAGATCGCGCTTGCTCCAGGCCGGGCCGGAGGGCCCGACGTCCCGGACGCCGCGCTTAAGCCAGGGATGCCGGCCAGCGCGCACTTCTGCGCCGATGGCGCGGCAGTCTGCCCCGACGCCACAGGAGGAGAGGCAGGCGCATCTCGACCCGCGCTCCCGGCCGCCCTCGGCAGGCTGATGGGGAGTCCACCCACGACCGATGAACCCATCAGGGCGTCGGGCACGGTGAGGGGCATCGAGACCTCGATCAACGCAGAACTGAGCGGCCAGGTGGTTGAGGCGGCCGCAGAGGGCGCGCGGCTGGCGGCCGGGCAGGTCGCGATTCGGCTCGCCAGCCGCGAGCTGGAATCCAGCTATCGCCAGGCCCTGGCGGCCGTAGATGCAGCGCGGGCAGAGCTGGCCCGCGCCACGGCCGCGGCCCAACCCGCGCGAGTGGCCCAGGCCAGGGCCCAGGTCGGCCAGGCGGAGGCCGCGCTGGCCGCAGCCCGGTCTGCGGTGGATGACGCCCGCAGGATACTGGCCAACCCGCAAGACCTGGACGCCCAGATCAACACCGCTTGGGCGCAGGCCCAGGCCGCGGCCGGCCAGATAGACCTGGCGGCCGCCAACCTGAAGACAGCGCGGGTGCTACAGGAGAGCCTGCCGGCGGGCGTGGGGAGCGATCAGGACAAAACGACCAGGGCCATCTACGATCAGCAAGTGATCGCGGCTGAGGCTGCTTTACGCGCTGCCCAGGCCCAACAACGCGGCGCGCAGGCGACCCTGGCGCAGCTCGAGGCGATCCGCCGGCAGCCGGCCGCGCTGGCGGCCGCGGTGCACAAGGCCGAAGGCCAGGCGCTGGTAGCTGAGGCTGCGCTGGCCACGGCCCAGGCTGCATTGGCGCAGATCACGGCCCCGCCGCAGCCCGAAGCGGTGACGGTGGCGCGGGCCAGGGTCGCGCAGGCCGAGGCTGGGGCCGCGCTGCTCCGCGCAACGTTGGACAGGCTGTCGGTGCGCAGCCCGATCACAGGCACAGTCGTGGCGCAGATGATCCATGTGGGCGAGGTGGCCAGGCCGGCCGCGGCGCTGCTCACCCTGGTCAACCTGCAGCAAGTCAAGCTGGTGATCTACGTGCCGGCCACGCGGATCGGCCAGGTGAAGCTGGGTCAACGCGCAACGGTGACGGTGGACGCCTACCCCGGCCGCCTCTTCGCGGGAGTCGTGACGCACATCAACGACCAGGCCGAATTCACGCCCAAGAACATCCAGACGGAGGAGGAACGCGCGAAGATGGTCTTCGGCGTGGAGATCTCGCTGGAGAATCCCGATGGGGCGCTCAAACCGGGAATGCCCGCGGATGCGGCGCTTGAGAGGAGCACGCCAGCGCCGGGCAGTTAGACGGTCCTGAAAATAGGACGCCCACTGCCTTGGTCTGTCCCGAAAATCGCCGCCCGGTCTCACGCCAAGACGCTAAGGTGACTGGCAGAACTCACCTGTCCTTTGCGCTCTTTGCGCCTTGGCGTGAGCTTTTCATACGCTGTGGCACCGGCGCTTGCTGGGATTTACAACCTACTCGCTCCTCGTCCCTAACACCGCCAAGACCTCGCCGTAGTAGCTCCGGTGGTAGTCGCGCAGCGGATAGCTCTTCTGGATCGTGGGATCCAGGAAGTGCGCCGGGTCGAGATCGGCCCAGTAGATCTTGCGGCATTCCAGGATCAGCTTCGCCTCGGCGAACGCGGGCGCAGCGACCACGGAGGACGCGATCGGGGTCAGACCCGATTCGGCGATCTTATCGCCGTCGCGTCCCGACTTCGTGCCGAGCAGTTGCAGCGCGCTGCGGTGCGCCTCCGCGAGCGCGCAAACAGTGAACGTCTCGTACTTCTCCGTGAAGCCGAAGGTGTAGCGCGTGGGTCGCACCACGACCTGCACGAACGGCTTGCCCCACATGATGCCCAGGCTGCCCCAGCCGATCGTCATGGTGTTGTAGTGTCCCGCGGCGAAATCGCCGGCCGTCAGCAGCAGGGCGTTCCTCCAGAACGCGCCGCCATGCACCAAGAGCTGGTCGAATGACAACGGGCTGCGAACCGGATGGGTTTGGGTCTGGCTCATGACATCCTCCTTGCGCGGGCCCGCTCAGTCAGTGATGCGGGCCTTCATCCAATCGTTGCTGTTGTGAAAGTCGGCGACCGCATTGCCGGGATGGACGAGCGCATCGAACAGCGGCCGATCGGCGGCCGATAGCGTCATCTCCAACACTGGCAGGGCGTCTTCCAGATGCGCCATCGTGCGCGGGCCGATGATGGGCGCGGTGATGCCAGGCTGATCTTTGCACCACAGCAAGGCGAGCTGCGAGCCGGTCATGCCGCGCTCCCTGGCCATGCTGGCGACCTCGGCGCCGACCTCGCGGCCTCTGCGGCTCACGCGCGCCTGGAACATCGCGCCTGCGCGCACCGCGCGCGACCCTTCGGCGTAGTCGGCCGCATCCACAGGATAGCGACCGGCCAGGATGCCGCCCGCCAGCGGCGACCACGGAATGATCGCCAGCCCGTGCTTCTGACACAGCGGGATCAGCTCGTTCTCGATGCGCCGATCGAGCAGATTGTAGGGCGGCTGCTCGCTGATGTAGCGCGCCAGACTGTATCGCTCGCTGATGGCCAGCGCTTCCATTACCATCCAGGCCGGATGCGTCGAGCAACCGATATAGCGCACCTTGCCGCTGCGCACCAGGTCATCGCACGCACGCAGCGTCTCATCTTGTGGGATCGTCTGCGCGGGCCGGTGCAACTGGTAGAGGTCAATATGGTCGGTCTGCAGACGGCGCAGCGAGTCCTCGCAGGCCGTGATGATGTGGTAGCGCGAGTTGCCGGCATCGTTCGGGCCGCTGCCCATCCGGCCGTGGACCTTCGTCGCCAGCACGATCTGCTCGCGTTTGCCGTTGAGCTTGAGCGCCTCGCCCACGATCCGCTCGCTCTCGCCGCCGTTGTAGACGTTGGCCGTGTCAACGAAGCTGATGCCGGCATCCAGGGCCCGGTTGATGATCGCGATGGACTCCTCTTTGCCGGTCGGGCCGCCGAAGTTCATGGCGCCGAGGCAGAGAGGCGAGACCATCACGCCTGTTCGTCCAAGTGAACGGTATTCCATGGTAGTTCCTCCTGGAAGCATGAGGCGGCCCGGTCAGGAGACCGGCCGCAGCAGAGAGTATCTCAGCCCTGGCGCACCTGGTCTGCATAGACCCCGCGATACTCGGCCGGCAGGAGACGGGCGATCGCCAGCATCAGCTTCTCCGTATGGGGGCGCAGGTCATCCATGCGCGCGTGCGCGGCCGCCGGCGGCAGCCGCATGGGCGACGCGATGTGCATGTGGATCACGGGCCGCCGCAGGCGCAGCCATTCCGTAAAGAGCCGTTCCTGCCCCCAGACTGCGACAGGCAGGAGCGCCGCGCCGGTTCGACCGGCCAGGTAGACCGGGCCGTCTTTGCCGGGGAGGAGGCCGCCAGTGCGGCTGCGAGTGCCTTCGGGCGCCATTCCCAAGGCGCCTCCTCCCTGCAAAACGCTCAACGCACGGCCCAGGGCCTGGCGGTCCACTTCGCCGCGCGCCACATAGATGGCGTTGGCCGCAGTAGACAGCAGCCAACCCGCCAACTTGCCGCGCCACTTGTTGGCCGCAAACGCGGTGATCCGCCGCGGGATGAGCGCGACGAACACCACGTCGCTGACGTGCAAGTGGTTGGGTGAAATGATCAGCGGGCCGGCTGCGGGCACGTGCTCCAGACCCGAGATGTGTAGACGGGTCAGGCTGCGCAGCAAGAACCACAGAAGCCGCTGCATGAAACGGTAGAGCAATGGCGCGTCTGGGGCGATGGGCATCTCTTTCAACCAGGTTTCGGAGTGGGCGTCAGGATGCGACGGCCCAGGGCAGTGATGCGAAAGCTTTCTACGGGGCCTCCGCTCGGCGTCAGTCGCATCTCGAAGGTGGTTTCGCCGCCGCGGGGGATGACGTTGTGGTCGGGCGGCCCGCGGCGCGTGCCGATGACCCGCCCCAATCCGTCGTAGATCGTGACCGTGATGTGGACGTCTATGGCGTCTTCGGGGCCGATGTTGGCGATCTTGCCCGTGACAACGTAGGCCGCGTAACGTTCACCTGCGCCGGTCGCCGCGCGCACTTCCAGATCGCGATAGAAGCTGCCGACGTAACCGCGCACGCCGAGCCACGGAACCACGAGATAGCTGGCGAAGCTGGCGGGCGGTTGGGCGAAACGTGCGGCAAAGGGCGCCCGGCCGCCGGGGCCGATCAGGTCGAGCTGGACGCGTTCTTGCGTCTGCGCCAGCACTTTGCCGTTTGTATCCAACAGGCTGATCGTCACCGCGGCCTGTTCGAGGTCGGCGCCGGTTGTATTGTGCACCTCACCGAAACACCACAGTGCGCCGAGCGGCGTATAGCCGAAGGAGACGTTTTCCACGCCAAAGGGCAGGGCGGTCGGCGTGGGGGTCGGCGTCCCCTTGGCCGCCAGCAGCTCTTCGCGCGGGATGATCAACTCCTGGCCGATCTGCAACCCGCGCGGGTCGGTGATGCCATTGACCTCCTGCAAACCCTGTACAGATATGCGGAACTTGATGGCGATGTCGAGCAGCGTATCCCCGCGCTGGATCGTGTAGATGATAGGCGTCGGCGTCACCGTGGGCGTCGCGGTGGGCGCTGGCGTATAGGGGGCCGGCGTCGCTGTAGGTCGCAGAGTGGCCGCTCGCGTCACTTCCACGCTCAGGGTCGGTGTGGGCATCGGCGTCGGCGTAGGGCGCGTGATCACCTGACCGCAGCCCCCCAGCACGCCCAGGCTGACCGCGAGCCAAAACAGTCCGAATCGGTGCATGGGTGCGATTATAGCATGATAAGGGGCGAGCGGGCAACCTGAGAGCTGGACGTGGAAAACCGCAGCATATAGCAAACTGCAAATAGCAGTTTGCAATCTGCAATCTGCAATCCGCTATTTGCAATCCGTCTCCGACCTCACGGCAACAAGGGCAGGTAGTTGCGCTGGAAAGGCCGATCGCCGAAATTCACCGTGATGTCGGTGAAGAACGGCGTGCCTTTGACGCCCACCTGGTTCGGCGTTTGGGAGAAGTAGCCGCCCAGGTCAATCTGCAGCACCGTATAGCCACCCGGTTGAAGCCCATTGACAGCATACCGGCCATCGGAATCGGTGAAGGAGCTGCCCAAGATCGCGTCATGCGGGATGAGTTGGCTGTTGTAGACGCCGGCCGTCAAGACCAGCACCTGCACGCCCGAGATGCCCATCTCACCCCCATCAATGAGGCCGTTCCCATTGGCGTCGTGCCACACCTGACCCGCCACGCGGATCGTCACCGGGGTGGCTGTGGCCGTGGGCCGCGGGGTCGGCGTGGCTGTGCGCGATGGCGTGACGGTCGCTGTGGCCGTGCTGGTCGGCGGTGGGGTGGCCGTTGCGGTCTCGGTCGGAGTTGGCGTCACGGTCGGCATCAAAGCCGCTCTGAGGCTCAGGTCTATGGTGGTGTTCGCCGCTACATAGGTGGCCATGTTCTCCGGCTCGTATGCGGCGAAGCCAGTCGGCATCGCAACATGCAGCCGGTAGGTCGCGGGAGCCAGGTCCTCGAAACGGAACCGGCCATCAGCTCCTGTTACTCGCTCGTCCAGCCATTGGCCTGCGGCCGATTTCAGCGTGATGACCGCGGCCTTGAGGGGCAGGTCCGCGCTCGGATCGAATGGACCACCGTCGGCGTTCGCGTCCCAGAAGACGATGCCCTGAATCGTTCCGGTAGATGGGGTCGGTGTAGCCGTGCGCGTCGCGGTGGGTGTGATCGTGGGCGTGTACGTCTTCGTCGGCGTGGGCGTCGGGGTGTTGGTGGGCGTGTAGGTGCTCGTCGGCGTGGCCGTGGGCGTGTGCGTGCTGGTTGGCGTGTAGGTGTTCGTCGGCGTGGCCGTGGGTGTGTGCGTGCTGGTCGGCGTGTAGGTGCTCGTCGGCGTGGCCGTGGGTGTGTGCGTGCTGGTGGGCGTGTAGGTGTTCGTCGGCGTGGCCGGGGGTGTGTGCGTGCTGGTTGGCGCGGCTGTCCCCGTCGGGGAGGCCGTCGCACTCGCAGTCGCGCTTGGCGCGAGAGTCGCGGTCGGCGTGCGTGTGTTTGTCGGCGTGACTGTCGCGGTGTGCGTAGCGGTCGGCGTGCGCGTGCTCGTGGCGGTGTGCATTACGGTCGCGCTCGGCGTGGCGGTCGCCGTTCCGGTGGGCGGCTGCACGCTCGGCGAAGCCGTCCCCGTCGGGGAGGCTGTCGCACTCGCGCTCGCGGTCGCCGTCGGCGTCGGCGTCCTGGTCGCGGTGGGCGTGCGCGTGGCTGTGCTGGTGGCCGTATTCGTTGACGTAGGCGTGGGCGTCCTCGTGACCGTCGGCGTGGACGAAGGCGTGGCGGTGCGGCTCGCCGTCGGCGTGACCGTCGGGGTCGCCGTCGGAATCGCTGCGCTGGAGCTGTAGGCCCAGACGTTGCCGCCCCAGTCCACGATGATGATGTCATCGGCGCCGAAGACGAACAGGCTTTGGATCTCCTGACTGGCGGGCGAGGTGAAACGCCGCCAGTTGCTGCCGTCGTCCGTGCGATAGATGACGCCATACTCGCCGACCGCGTAGCCCTTGCGGTCGCTGAGCACCCGAATGCGCATGAAGGTGTCGGTCCCGGTGTAGAGCTGCTGCTGCCACGTGACGCCGCCATCGCTGGTGAACGAAATCTGGCCGTTCTCGCCCGCAGCCCAGCAGGTATACCTGTCAATGCAAGAGATTCCGAAGTACTTGCCATAACCGAAGACCGTGCGCACCCAGGTCAGTCCGTTGTCGTTCGACCGATAGAGGCTTTGCGCGCTGGCGGCCGCGAAGCACCGGCCAGGGACAGGGCAACTGATGTCCCACTGCACCAGGCAAGAATCCACCGTGATGGCCGAGAAGTTCTGCCCATCCTCGGCGCGCAGGAAGTTGGCCGTCTCATTGCAGGTGGCGCCCGCCAGCACGGTGTCGCCGACGCCTGTCACAGCGACCGAGTAGAGATACCCGCCATAGCCCGCCAGATTGTTGACCGCCTGCCAGGTGACGCCGCCGTCGGTGGTGCGCTGCACGGTTCCATAGCGGCCCGCGATCCAACAGTTATTGGCGTCTTTACAGGCGATGCCGCGTATCCAGCTTTGTGTGTTGAGGGTTGACGCTCGCCAGCTCTGCCCGCCATCGGTCGTCTTGAGCAGCGTCGAGGGCCCGGTCTGCCCCCAATCCGGGCCGCCGACTGCATAGCCGACGTAGCGATCAACGAACGTCACATCGCGCCACATCACGCCTGCCTGGCTGTGCGCCAGGCGCCAGGTGGGCGCGCTCCCGGTCGTGGGCGTGGCTGTGCGCGTGGGCGTTGCGGCAGAAGGTGTGACGCCGGCTGTGCTGGTGGGTGTTGGCGTGCGCGTCGGCGTGAGCGGGGGCGTGCTGCCCGTGTAGCGCCAGATCTTCCCGTTCCAGTCCCCGATGAAAAAGTCCTCCATCGAGCGCACAGCCAGCGCGTCGATCTCGGCCGTTGTGGGTGAAGCGAAGGCGGTCCAGCTCTGTCCATCGTCGGTCCGAAACACCGCGCCCTGGTCGCCCACCACGATCCCGTGCGTCGCATCGGCCATGCGCAGCTTGATCAAAGTGACGGTCGCCGGCAGACCGCTCTGCGGCTGCCACGACTTGCCGCCGTCGCGTGTCACAACGACCACGCCGGACTTGCCGGCGGTCCAGCAGGTGTTGGTCGAGGTGCAGTCTATGCTGTAGAATGCGCTGCCGTAGGTCGAAGCTGTGGCTACACGCGGCCAGTTCAGGCCGTTGTCGGCCGACTTGTAGACCGCTTTGCCGGTGGAGTAGCACAGCCCCGCGGCAGGGCAACTGATGTCCCATTGCACATAGCAGGCGTCCACGTTGACGATGCTGTAGTTCCAGCCGTCGTCGGCCCGCAGAAAGCTGGCGCTCTCGTTGCAGGTCGCGCCGACCATGACCGTGTTGCCGGACCCTGTATACTCCACCGCGTAGAGCCAGCCGCTGTAGGCGGTTGTGTTGGTCTGCTGCCACGATGCGCCGGCGTCGGTGGTGCGGAAAACCTGGCCGAAGCGGCCGGCTACCCAGCAGGTAAGGGCGTCCTTGCAGCCGACGCCCGCCATCCAGCCATCCGCCGCGACCGGCGCAGGATGCCAGGTGGCGCCGCCATCGGTGGTGCGCAGCACCGTCCCTGGGCCGGTGGCGCCATAGTCTGGCCCGCCGACCGCGAAGCCGGTGGTGGCGCTGGCGAAATAGATGTTGCGCCAACTGACGCCTGGCGCGTCGTGCACCAGCCGCCAGCCGGCCGCAGGGATGGCGGTGAGGGATGCGGTCGGGCTGACCGTAGGCGTGGCGGTGCGGGTCGGCGTTGCGGCCGCCGGCGTGGGGGACGTGGTCGGCGTGCGGCTGGGCGTCGCCGTGGGCGAGGCTGTCCCTGTCGGAGTGGCGGTGGCGCTCGGGCTCGGCGAAGGCGTGACGCTCGGTCTGGTGTTCGGGTCGGGTGTGCCGGGGTCGAAAATCGGCCCGAGGATCAGCTTGCCGAAAGCCGCGCCGCCGCACACCGGATTCGTCCCCTTCCACACCAGGTAGCTGTCGAACGGGCCGCGGCGGCCGCCGCCATCGTCATCGTCAATCAGGCCGATGGTGAACCCCATGACCTTGCCCTCGGTCCATGCGCCGGCCGCGAGAAGCGAGACGGGCACGGCGAACTCGACATCATAGCCGCTGGCGCGTGGCCGGACCGCGATCTGCGCGCCTGACACGGTCTGGGTGCTGAAGCGCCTGAGCGTCCCATCCGATGCGATGTTGAACTGATGGTCATCGGGATTGGGTAGGCCCGATGTCGAGCAGCTCACCCCGTCGTTCGCGCCATCTATCGAGAGCTCGATGCCGTCGTCTTCCCAGATATTGTCGCTATCGCGCCAGTGGACATCGTCCTCCACGTGCGCGGCGAAGTAGAGCCAGTTCGCGTCCCAAAAACTGCGCACCAGCGCCGACACATCATCGGGACTGGCGTTCACCTCGCCGTCGCGACGCTCGGCCGTGTTCCAACTCACGAGGGCGCTTTCGGGCTGGCTCCACTCGCTCAGGTCGCCGTCAATGATCGGCGGCGCGGAGATATAGCGGCTAAGCAGCGGCTGGGGCGGCGTCGTCGGCGTGGCTGTCGGGACCGGGGTCGGGCTGAGCGTGGCGGTGGGGGAAGGGCCAGGGGTCACGCTGGCTGAGCGCGTGCGCGTGGCCGTGGGAGTCACGGTCGGCGTGCCTGGCTGCGGCAGCCGCTGCACATCCACGAAGTGGATCGTCTCGTTCCCATCGCCCGCGCTCCAGATGCGGAGGTCAGTGCCGCCCGGCATGTTGTTGGCGAACCGGGCATCGTAGAGGGTGAAGGTGGCCGTGATCCACCTGCTGGAGTTGGTCTTCGTTACCGAGCCCGCCAGCTTGTCCGCGGCGGTCGTCGCATCATAGCGCAGCTCCCAGCGATCAACGCCCTGGTCGTAGTAGACGACGCTGACCCTCGCCCAGTTCAGGCCGCCGTACATGTAGCGATCATCTATGTCGAAGTACATGCTGTGGTTGCCCGTCGCCTGGTCGGTGCGGCGGGTGTAGCGACCTTCGGACGCGGCGCCCACATTCCACAGCGAAACGGTCCTGCCATTCTGCGCGCTATCGCGCTGATAGAGCCAATACGAGTAGTTGCCCCACTGCGGATACCAGGTGTACTCCGTCTCGCGCAGCGCGACCCAGACGCTCGGCGTGTCGGTGATGGTGCGGCCCAGGTAGAGCGAGGCGAAGCGGAGCAGGTCCTGCCGGTCAGGTGCGGTGATCAACGGGATGTCGAGCAACAGATAATCGGAATGCTTGTCGAGCGCCTGGTACAGGCTCCACATCGTGCGCGTGCGGCCCTGCATGCTCAGCGCGTGCCCTTCGTAGCCCTCCCAGGCCAGCGGCAGTTGAGGGCCGTACTTGATGAAGGGATCGAAGATGCCGCCGCCATGATATGACTTGCTGGGGTCGTTGATGACGGCGTCTTCCTGGTCCGGCATCAGCATGTCGTTCTTCATGCCGACTCCGCGGCTGGCCGCGTAGTTGGTGCCTTCGATGCGTTCGTAGCGCGATTCGAGGATCGGGCCGAACTGGATCACGAGCTGTTTTTGCGGAAACGCCTCCACATAGGCGTCTACCGACCATTTGGTGAACGCCACCCACATCGAGCTGGTGAGGCCAGCGGCCTTGACGCAGTCCAGGAATTTGTTCTCGGCCGGCAGCGTCTCGCCGTAGACGCCCACGCTGATCTCGACCCAGGCTACGCGCGGGTCGTTGTTATAGCGTTGGCCCGCCGCCAGGATGAAGTCGCGCCAGGCGCGCTGGAAGTTGGGGTCCCACCAACGTGGGATTTCGACCCCAGAACAATAGAGCACGCTCGAGGGCGCCTGCTGCTTGAGCCAGGCGGGCGTATAGCTGCCGCCCCAATGCTCGCCATCATAGGCATTGAAGCGCAGCACCGCCAACTTGCCGCGCGAATCCAGCCGGCGTATCTCCCCGTCGGTGTATGACCAATCGTAGACCCCCTGGGCCGGATTGCCATCGCGCCACGGCGTGATGATGCCGCCGCCCTGGATCGGATAGAGGTTCGGATCGAGGTTCTGCCAATCGTAGAAGACGTAGATGCCCGGCGGGCCGGCATAGGGGTTATAGCCGGTGTAGGCCGGCTGCGACTCGCCGGGAGGCGCGAACTGCCGGTCATCGGACGCGGCCGCAGCGTTTCCCGTGGGCAGACGTGCGCCCGCCAGGATGACCCCAACCAGCGCCAGTAACGGCAGGACGATCGCCAGGATTCTCTTGAGCATCAGTGCCTGGTCTCCATGAGCGGCCCATGTGCGGCGCGTATCAGTCGCCGCACATGGCTGTTCAGCGCCTGTCGCCAGGGCGCGCGAGTGCGTTGGGCGCAGACGCTGAATCCTGCGCTGAGTATAGCACGCGCATCAGCGCGTGGGAATAGGCCAATTATCCCGAAATGAGTTTCAGGAACTTGCGCCGGCCCACCTGGAGGACTTGCTCGCCGGCCGGCCGCACGATCAGGTTGGAGTCATCCACCCGCTCTCCCTCCAGCCTGACGCCGCCCTGCTGCACCAGGCGCCGCACCTCGCTGCGGCTGGCCACCGCGCCCGTGTTGGTCAAGATATCCACGACGCTGGTCGGTTCCAGCAGTCTCAGTTCCGGCATATCTGCCGGAAGCTCGCGCTGTTGGTGCACAGTGCGGAAGTGCATCTCCGCGGCCCGCGCTGCCTCGCCCCCGTGGAAGATGTCCACGATTTCCCACGCCAACTGCATCTTCAGGTCGCGGGGGTGGAGCTCGCCCGCCGCCAGCGCCGTGAACTTCGCAGCGATCTCATCCGGCGTCCAGCGAGTCACCAGGTCGCTGAAATTGCGCATCGCGGCGTCGGGAATGCTCATCACCTTACCGAACATCTGCTCGGGCGGCTCATTGATGCCGATGTGATTGCCGGTCGTCTTGCTCATGCGCAAGACGCCGTCGGTGCCCACCAGAATGGGGAAAGTGAGAATGGTCTGCGGACGCAGGCCGAAGGCTTCCATCAGCTTGCGGCCGGCCAGCAGATTGAAAAGCTGGTCGGTGCCGCCGATTTGCAGGTCGGTGCGCGTGGCGACCGCATCGTAGCCCTGCATGAGCGCGTAGAAGAACTCGTGCAGCCAGATCGGATCACCCTTCTCGAAGCGCAGCGCGAAGTTCTCGCGCACCAGGAACTGCTGAACCGTGAAGTTGGCCGCCAGACCGATCAGGTCCTTGAAGGTCAACCTGGCGAGCCACTCGCCGTTGTAGACGACGCTGGTGCGTTGCGGGTCGAGCACCTTCCACGCCTGATCCGTGAAGGTGCGGGCGTGGGCCTGCACTTCCTCTTCGGTCTGCTGGCGCCGCGCGCTCGTCTTGTCACTGGGGTCGCCGATCAGCGCGGTGAAGGAGCCGATCAGGAAGCTGACTTCGTGGCCGAGCTCCTGGAATTGCGCCAGCTTGCGCATCGGAACCGTGTGGCCGAGATGCAGGTCGCTGGCGGTCGGGTCGAAGCCGCAGTAGATGCGGAGCGGCCGGCCCGTGGCCCTCGATTCGGCCAGGCGGGCGCGCAGCTCGGCCTCCATGTTGACGCGCATGATCTCATCGCCGAACTCGACTCCGCGCATCAGAATGGCGAGCTGTTCATCTACGGGGCGGAAGGTGGACATGGCTATCCTCCGGGAAACGTAAGACGTAAGACGTGAAACGTGAAGCGTGAAATGCCAACTGGTCGTCGCCGAAATCGGCGTGCGCGTCTAGAGGGTGGGGGCGAAATCGCCCCCCACGTACGAGTAGAGGGGATACTGAGACAGAGATGGCCTGAACACGCCGGGATCATAACACAATGGCGCGGGGCCTGTCAAAAACCCTCCGCGCCGAAATAGTCCGCGGAACTATGGCGGCATTCTTGCGTCATCAGATATAGGTATACTACTCCGGCTCACACGAAAGGAGGAGTCATGTGCACTTTGGCCTGGCGCCGGCTGGGCGCCATCCTCGCAGTCGTCATTCTGTTGTCGGCTATCCTCGTTCCGGCCGCCGCGGCCTCGAGCTCGGTGATCCACATCGTGCAGCGCGGCGAGACCCTCTATCAGATCGCCGTGCGCTATGGCGTCGGCATGTACGCGATCGCCGCCGCCAACGGCATCACGAATCTGAACGCGATCTACGCGGGCCAGCGACTGGTAATCCCGACTGCCACGCTGCCGCCGCCCCCGCCCCGCGTCCACATCGTCCGGCCAGGCGAGACGCTGCTCAGCATCGCCCGACTCTACGGCGTGGATGTCTGGGCGCTGGCGCGCGCCAACCGGCTCTACAATCTGAACTGGATCTATGTGGGGCAGCGGTTGGTCATCCCTGATGGTGCACAACCGCCTCCGCCCGTCTTCTACACCGTCAGGCCCGGCGATACGCTGGCCAGCATCGCGGCACGCTTCGGCACGACGGTGTGGGCGTTGATGCAGTTGAACGGCATCGCCAACCCGAACGTGATCTATGTCGGCCAGGTGCTGCGGATTTCGGGCGCAGCGCCCCCGCCCCCGCCGCCCCCGCCGCCCACGGGATGGCGCGGCCAATACTTCAACCAGCGTGACCCGATCGGCGCGCCGGTCTTGGAGCGCACCGACGCGGATATCGCGTTCAACTGGGGCGTCGGCGCGCCGGCCGCGGGAATCAACGCGGACAACTTCTCGGTCCGCTGGACGCGCACCTTCTACATGAGCGGCGGGGTCTATCGGATCACGGCCCGGACCGACGACGGCGTGCGCGTCTACATCAACAACACGCCGGTGATCATCGCCTGGCAGGTGCAGCCGGTGACAACCTATACGCAAGACGTAGCCTTGCCGACGGGGAATCACACCTTCACGGTGGAGTATTTCGAGGCTGAAGGAGTGGCCGAGATTCAGATCACGTCGGTGAAGCTGTGAGGGCGCGCGACCGCGGCCTTACGTGCACACCACGGAGTTGTCGGTCCCGAACCGATTCGGGACGTACTTGTCGGCGTGCCAGTCGTTGTGCCAGTCACGGCCGTTGACCAGATAGCGGAATTGGTATTCCTTGCCGGCTTCCAGGTCCAGGGTGATGCGCCAGGCGCCGTCGCTGCGGCCCTGGCGCATTTCGTTGGCGCTAGTATCCCAGTCATTGAAGTCGCCAGCCAGGCTGACCCGCTCGGCCCAGAGGCTGGATGGCAGCTCGAAAGTCACGCGCACATGCTTGCCGTCAGGCAGAGGTTCTTTGCGAATCATAGACACCACCAGGATGGTAAGGACGATACACGACAAGCGAAAGACGATAGACTCAACCCATGTAACGCGATTATAGCATGGACTTGACGAAAAGCGCAATACCCCGTAAAATCAGGATGCTTGGGTGGAAGTCATTCAAGGGCCGGCCGCGAGGTCGGCTTTTTGCGCGATAGGTCAGGATTGTCATGTTCGAGAACCTGCAGAGCAAACTCAATGCTGTCTTCGACAAGCTCGCTTCACGCGGCAGGCTGACCGAGCAGGACGTGGACGTCGCGTTGCGCGAGGTGCGCCTGGCGCTGCTAGAGGCGGACGTCAACTTCCGGGTCGTGAAGGAGCTGATCGGCCGGGTCAGAGAACGGGCCATCGGCGCGGAGGTCATGAAAAGCCTGACGCCGGCCCAGCAGGTGGTCAAGATCGTTCACGAGGAGTTGCTGAAGACCCTGGGCGAGCCCTCCCGTCTCGATCTGTCTGGCCCCGCGCCGCACGTCGTGATGCTGGTGGGGTTGCAGGGCTCGGGCAAGACCTCCACCGCAGCCAAGTTGGCGTTGTCGTTGCGCAAGAGCAATCGCCGCGTGCTGATGGTCGCGGCCGATACCTATCGGCCGGCCGCGGTGACGCAGCTCGAGGTGCTGGGCAAGCAGTTGGATGTGCCTGTGCACAGCGAGGGCGTCAAGGTCCCGCCGCCCGAAATCGTCGCGCACGCACTCAAACGCGCGCGTGAAGGCGCCTATGATGTGGTGATCCTGGATACCGCCGGCCGCTTGCAGATCAGCGAGCAGATGATGAACGAGCTCGCACAGATCAAGGCGACGGTCAAGCCGCAGGAGATTCTCCTGGTGGCCGATGCGATGACGGGCCAGGAAGCGATCAACGTCGCCAAGGGCTTTCACGAAAAGGTCGCGCTCACCGGCCTGATCCTGACCAAGGTGGACGGCGATGCGCGCGGCGGCGCGGCGATCTCGATTCGCGAGGTCACCGGCGTGCCGATCAAGTACCTGGCTGTCGGCGAGAAGGCGGACGCGCTGGAGCCGTTCCATCCCGACCGGCTCGCCTCTCGCATCCTGGGCATGGGCGACATGCTCAGCTTGATCGAGAGGGCGACCGAGAACATTGACCGCGCCGAGGCCGAGCAGATGGGCCGCAAGCTGGTCAAGGGCGAGTTCAACCTGGAGGACTTTCTCAAGCAGTTGCAGCAGCTCAAGAAGATGGGGCCGCTGACGCAATTGCTGGAGATGATTCCCGGCATGGGCCGCATGACCAAAGACATCGCGCCGGAGGTCACCGACAAGCAAATGCGGCGCATCGAGGCGATCATCAACTCGATGACGCCGTCCGAACGGCGTGACCCACGCGTGCTCAACGGCAGCCGCAAGCGCCGCGTGGCGCGTGGGTCGGGCGCCACCGTGCAGGAAGTGAACGAGCTGCTGGGCCAGTTCCGTCAGATGCAGCGCCTGATGAAGCAGATGGGTTCGGGCGGCCGGGGCATGCGCGGCGGCTTGATGGATCTACTACGTGGATAATCCCGCGGTCTCTCGTCCCTCCGATCCTCTCTGAGAGAGGAGGGCGCGAAGCCAGGCGGGTTCCAGCATTCGGGACCCTCGACGTCCCATTGACCAAGGAGAGTGTGCACACATGGTACGCATTCGTCTGCGCCGTGAAGGCGCCAAGAAGCAGCCGACCTATCGCGTGGTCGTCGCGGATCAACAGGCCCCGCGCGATGGCCGGATCATCGAGAATCTCGGGCATTTCAACCCGCGCACCGAGCCGGAGACGGTCAGCATTGATGTGGAGCGGGCGCGCTATTGGTTGGGCGTGGGGGCGAAACCCAGCCCGGCGGTGGATCGCCTCCTGAAGGCCGCGGGCGCCTACGCTGCGCCGGCCGGCTGATCGGCTACGCCAGGCGGTCAGCCGGCGGCTGCAGGAATCAGATCATCAGCGGTTGCCCGGCTCCTGCCCCCTGGCTTCTGGCCCCTGAAAGGAGGCTGAGCAGTGAAAGAGCGTGACCTGGTCGAGTATATCGCCAAGGCGCTGGTTGAAAGCCCAGACAAGGTTGCGGTCAAGGAGGTCCATGGTTCCTCGGTCACGGTGTTGGAGTTGCACGTAGATCGGGACGACATGGGCCGTGTCATCGGCAAGGATGGTCGCGTAGCGAACGCGATGCGCACGTTACTGCGGGTGGCGGCGCAAGACCGGCGCGTGGTGCTGGAGATCGCGTAGGCGGGGGCTAGTTTCTTGCTTCTACGAGCATACACGGAGAGGCATACGAGACAGAAACAGGATGCGGCGTCTTCGCCCGACAAGGTAGCGAAATCAGGCGACCGCGGGACGGCGGCTCGCGTGTAATCTCTCCGCTATCACAATCTGACAAGACTTACGCAGTGCACTGGGAAGCACGCTTCGACTGCGCTCGGCAAACGACGTCGTGCTCTGGTCAGCAAGCCTCTGCTGGGAGATTGCGTTGGTTTTGTAGTCAGAATATCACGGCGGGGGCGCCTGGCAGCGCCCCCGCCGCGCGTTTGTGGGATGTGGGGGTTCGTCCGACTTTGGTCGTGAACTGAACTGAGGGAGAGAGCCATGAGTGACAGAAAAGCGCAGCCGGCCAGCCTGATCGCCATCGGCCGTATCGTCGGCGCGCACGGTATTCGAGGCGAGATCAAGGTATGGCCATTGACCGATTTTCCGGCCGAGCGCTTCCAACCCGGCGCGGCCGTCTACCTGGGCGCCCAGGACGATGCTGTGGCCGTGGAAATCGCAGCCGCGCGACCCCACAAGGGCATGATGTTGGTCAAGTTGGGCAGCGTGCCCGATCGCAACGCGGCCGAGCTGTTGCGAGATCAGTATCTGCTCATTCCCGAAGATCAAGCGATGCCGTTGGGCGAGCACGAGAACTATTGCCACGACCTCATCGGCCTGGATGTGCAGACGACAGCGGGTGAGCCGCTCGGCCGGTTGACCGAGGTCCTGTTCACCGGCGCCAACGATGTCTATGTGGTCGCGCGTCCTGCCGGCGAGCTCTTGCTGCCGGCCCTGCGCGATGTGATCGTGCGCGTGGATTTGGACGTCGGCGTGATGACTGTCGCCTTGCCTCCTGGCCTGGATGCCGGGGCGGACCCTACCGTGTGACTGCTTGACAAAAAATCGGCCATCGAGTATGCTGGCAGCCGACCGTGAGGCCATGACTGCTACCGTCGGCACCTGGAAGGCGTCTCTGTGGACCCGTTGGCTTACTGGATCGGCTTCAACAAGGTGCGCGGGATTGGTCCCGCCCGCCTGACCGCGCTGCTCGACGTTTTCGGCTCGGTTGAGGCGGCCTGGGCCGCGCCGGCCGACGCTTTGCGCGAGGTCGGACTGGATCGCCGTTCGATAGCTAACCTGGTCGAGGCGCGCGGCGAGCTCGATCTGACGGCCGAGCTGGAGAAGGTCAACCGCGCGGGGGTCCAGGTTCTCACCTGGGAGGATGGTCGCTACCCGGAGCGTCTGCGCCAGATTGACGATCCTCCGCCGGTGCTCTACGTACGGGGCGAGCTGCGGCCGGCCGATGACTGGGCGGTGGCCGTCGTGGGCACGCGGCGCGCCTCGAACTACGGCCGCGAGGCGGCCCGCATGTTGGCGGCCGACCTGGCGCGCGCAGGCGTGACGATCATCAGCGGCCTGGCGCGCGGGATTGATGGCCAGGCGCACCGCGCCGCAATGGAAGCCGGCGGCCGCACCATCGCCGTCCTCGGCTCTGGCGTTGACGTCATCTATCCCTGGGAGAATCGCAGCCTGGCGGAAGAGATCGTCGGCCACGGCGCATTGGTCAGCGAGTACGCCCTGGGCACGCCGCCCGAAGCCAACAATTTCCCCCCGCGCAACCGGATCATCAGTGGGCTGAGCCGCGGCGTCATCGTGGTCGAGGCCGGCGAGCAGAGCGGCGCGCTCATCACGGCCGACTTTGCCGCGGAGCAGGGCCGTGATGTGTTCGCCGTGCCCGGCAGCATCTTCCAGCGCGGCAGTCAGGGCGCCAATCGCCTGATTCGCGACGGCGCCCAGCCGGTGCTGTCGGCCAACGACATCCTGGAGGCGCTGAATCTGAAAACCGTGGCGCAGCACATCGAGGCGCAGATGCTGCTGCCGACCGATGCGACCGAAGCCCTCCTGTTCGAGCGCCTGTCCGAAGAACCTGTCCACGTAGACGAGATCGGCCGCGCCGTGGGTCTGCCGATTGCGACCGTTTCCAGCACCTTGACGCTCATGGAGCTCAAGGGACTGGCGCGGCAGGTCGGCGGCATGAACTACGTGCGCGCGCGAGAGGCGGGGCCGGTATACAGAGTAGATTGAGCAGATCATAGTTGCTTAGTACTACAACCGCACTTCATATCGCCGGGCGGTTGCAACCGCTGCAACAGCGGCGAAGCCTGCCGACGCAGGCTCAATTCAGTCGCCGGAGGGCGACTTCGCGAAGGTTGCAGCGACCTCGGTCGCCGGGTCTGAGAAACTGCGGTTGTAGTATTAGGCCGAATCCGTGATTCGGCGGGTCATGGACCCGTAGAGAGCGGCCCATTGCGATCTGCTGAGAGCAGCAGGCACAGCGACGTTGACTATGAGCAAACACACGGCATGGCGTGAGAATATTTGGGAGAACCTGCGGCTGGTGGAGCACAGTGCGGGTCCCCGGCTTGTCACGGTCGTATCGGGCGGCGAGAGGGATAGCGCCTATTGGCGCACGCACATCGCCGAGCTCAGCCGTGATCTCTACCGCGCCGATGGCGGCGTCCAGGTCTTGTCGGTGGCCGAGACGACGCGCAAAGGCAACTTCCTGGGGACGCTCAATGCCTGGGCAAGTGTCCGCCGGGCGCTGGCGACGAAGGGCGAGGGATTGCCGCCGATTACCCTCATCACGATGGTGTTCGGCAGAGGGACGCGGCTGAGTCCCTTCACGCAGGCATTGGGGAATCGCAAACCCGCTTTCCCGGTCCCCATGCGCTCTCGCTGGTCAGAGAACTATCTTTGTACGGCTGACCTCTCTGGCTTGTGCACCAATCTCTGGAACTTCCACCTCGAAGCGGGTGGCTTCCAGGGGGCGGTGGTCAAGTGGGGTGATGAGGCCATCATACCGGGGAGACGTTGGAGCCTCGACCGGCCTGACCTGCGCCATCTGGATGCGGTCCGCTTTGTTTGGCGCCGAGACGCCACCGAGGATATGGCTCGCGAGAAGGAGTGGGTCGCGATCGAGACCCGCACGAGGCTCGTGCGCCGCCAATATGCGCGGCAACAGCTCGCCTCCTTGCGAGAACGGCTGTCTGAGCTGGAAGCTGGCAGGTATGAGATCGGAGTCAACCTGGGAAGTCTGGCCATCAGCTACGAGTTCCTGGAGATCGCGCTCGATCTTTTGGGCGATGATGTCCGTGACCCGCAGAAGTGGGCAGATTGGGATCCCTATGTGTGGATGGCTCTGCTGTGCCGAAGCGAAGCGGAGTGGCGCGCCGAGGCGGAGTACGAGACCAGGATTGGCAAGACCGGTCTGCGCGAGCTAGAGGCGCGCTATCCGGGTTTCTATACCACGATCGCGGAAGTGCGCAGCGCCTTGGAGTCCCGGACGGGGCGTCCCTTTGCAGTCGGCTGCTTGGACTTCGGCGAGCCCTTCTGGGCCGATTTGGGATTGCACATACCATTGAGACGGTTGCTGGAGTCAGTCGCTTCAGACGCCGAAGGCAGCGACGTCGCCAGAGAATTGTTCGGAATTCCCCAGCAGCGCGATGAGAGGGGCAATGTCATCGTGCGGAGCACTATCCCCGACACAGCCGATGTTCGGGACTCTGTCATCATAGATACCGTGATTCGTGATCCGGACACGGTCGTGCGGAATGGGCTCATCGTGGGCGGCCGTCACGGGAGACTGCGCGCGCCCTATGGGGGCGCTGCCCTGTTCTGCTCGGTAGATGACATGAGCTTCACCGGCCCCCATGCGATCGCGCTGCGCTCGGCTGGAAAGCAAGCGACCCTGCCTGCAGGAGGACGCCATACAACCCTTCTGCTTGGGCATGAGATGGTTGATCTCGTGACGCATGAGTCAGTCGTAGATTACGGCGGCGATGAATACAACCATCCGATTCTCGGCAACAAGCTATCTTTTGCCGAAGCCGAAGCTCTCATGGCGAACGTAGATCCGCAAGAGCTGGAGAACAGTTGGCAGAAGCTGAGGCAGATGCCGCTATAGCCCATTGCAGCGCCTTGCGCCTGCCCTGGGCGACCCAGGAATCGCCCCTATCTAGAGTTGAGATGTCTACGATCGAAGCCTACTGCGTCAAGTGCAAGACAACGCGACCGATGAAAGACGGCCAGCCGGTCTACATGGCCAACGGCCGGCCGGGCACCCGCGGGACGTGTGCGGAGTGCGGCACGGGCCTGTTCAAGATCGGCGCGACGGCCGCCCACAAGGAGCTGCCCAGGCCTGAGCCGGCGCAGGGCAAGCCGTCCTCGGCCGGTCGGCCAACCGGCGGTCGCAAGACTGCTTCAGCGGCGCCGAACCCTGGCGGCGCGGTCGCGCACAGCGCGGCGCTGACACAGCCCGTGCAGGCCTATTGCATGAAGTGCAAGACAACACGCGCCATGCAGGAAGGTCGCGCCATCTTCACAGCCAACGGCCGGCCCGCGGCCGAGGGGGTCTGCCCGGAATGCGGGACCAAGCTGTTCAAGTTCGGCGGCACGCCCGGTCACGCGGGACTGACCAGGCCGCCGGCCGCGACGGGAAAACAAGGAAGAGAGGCAACAAGCTCCTCTGCCGGAGTGTCCCATCCCCGCGGCGGCAAGCTCGTCATCGTGGAGTCACCGGCCAAGGCGCGCACGGTGGGCCGTTTCCTGGGCCGCGGCTACGAGGTGCGCGCTTCCATCGGGCATGTGCGCGATCTGCTCAAGTCTCGGCTGTCGGTGGACCTCGAGCACGACTTCCAGCCCACCTATCGCGTGCCGGACGAGAAGAAGGAGATCGTCAAGACGCTGCGCGAGGCTGCAACGCAGGCCAGCGAAGTCTATCTGGCGACCGACCCCGACCGCGAAGGCGAGGCGATCGCCTGGCATCTGCTGGAAGCGGCCCAAATCCCGCGTGAACGCGCACGTCGCGTCGTGTTCCACGAAATCACCCAGCACGCCATCTCGGACGCGTTCGCGCACACCCGCGATATTGACATGCAATTGGTTGACGCCCAACAGGCGCGGCGCATCCTCGACCGGCTGGTCGGCTACCAGGTCAGCCCGCTGCTGTGGGATCGCGTCAAGAGCCGATTGTCGGCGGGCCGCGTCCAGTCGGTGGCGCTGCGCCTGATCGTGGAGCGAGAGCGCGAGATCCTGGCGTTCGTCCCGGTCGAGTATTGGTCAATTGACGCCGATCTGGCGCAGCGGATCAGCCGGGGCCAGCAGCCGCGACCGAGCTTTCTCGCCCGCCTGGTGCGCATTCGCGGGCAGGAGCCTGATCTGAAGAATCGCGGCGATGCACAGGCGATCGTGGCGGAGCTGGAGACCGCGAGTTACGCAGTAGCCAATGTCAAGCGTGGGGAACGTCGCCGCCGCCCCAATCCGCCCTTCACCACCAGCACCCTGCAGCAGGATGCCGGGCAGCGCCTGGGCATGACTGCGGCGCGCACCATGCGCACAGCCCAAGACCTGTATGAAAAAATTGACATCGGCGAGTCGCGCGGCAAGGGTGGGTCCGACGGCGGCGCGGTGGGCCTGATCACCTATATGCGCACCGATAGCGTCAACGTCGCGCAGGAAGCCCAGACCGAGGCGCGCGCGCTCATCGCCGAGCAGTATGGGCCGGAATATCTGCCGCCCCAACCGAACGTCTACAGGTCGCGCACGAAGAACGCCCAGGAGGCCCACGAGGCGATCCGGCCGACTTCGGTGCGCCGCACGCCAGCATCGCTGCGCGACAAGCTGACGCGTGACCAGTATCGCTTGTATGAGCTGATCTGGCAGCGGTTCGTCGCCAGCCAGATGGCCGCCGCGATCTATGACACTCTGACGGTGGAGGTGGAGGCCGGCCAGCCCGCCGCGGCCGAACGTCCCTATCTCCTGCGCGCCAGCGGCTCGAAGGTGCGCTTTCCCGGGTTCCTGGCGGTCTATGCGGGCGGCGCGATCGGGCCGGCCAACGAGCGTGAGAACGGGGCCGAGAACGGGCGTGAAGGCGGCGGCGCAGCCGAGCGCGACGCTGCGAAGGCTGCTGACGACGCGGCCGACGATGCGTATGCGTCTGCGCGGTTATCAGCTCAACCGCTCGATGTTGTGGTGGGCGAGCTTCTCGATCTCCTGCGGCTGATACCCGAGCAGCACTTCACCCAACCTCCGCCGCGCTATACCGAGGCCTCGCTGGTTAAGGCCCTGGAGGAGAACGGCATCGGCCGTCCCAGCACCTATGCCGCGATCATCTCGACGATCCTGGATCGCGGCTATGTCGAGCGGGTGGACAAGAAACTCGCGCCGGCCGAGCTGGGCTTCACCGTGAACGACCTTTTGGTGAAGCACTTCGACACAGTCTTCAACGTCGGCTTCACGGCTGAGATGGAAGAGCACCTGGACAGCATCTCGCGCGGGGAGGAGCGGATGGCGCCGGTGCTGCGCGAGTTCTACGACGTCTTCGGCCCCCAGGTGCAAGACGCCGAGCGCACGATGGAGAAAGTGACGCTGGAGCCTGAGAAGGTCGGCGAACCGTGTCCAGATTGCGGCGGCGATCTGCTGATCAAGACCGGCCGTTTTGGCCGTTTCGTTGGGTGCGCCAATTACCCCACCTGTCGCTACACCCGGCCGTTGATGGTCAAGCTGGGGGTGGCCTGCCCGAAGGATGGCGGCGACCTGGTGGAACGGCGCAGTCGTCGTGGCCGCACCTTCTATGGCTGCGCCAACTACCCAGCGTGCGATTTCACCTCCTGGAAGCGGCCTTTGCCGCAGCCCTGCCCCAAGTGCAAGGGGCTGTTGGTGATGGCCAACAAGGACGCGGCCGAGTGTACGGCCTGCCATGCGCGAGTGAGGGCAGACGCGTTGATCAAATGACAGGACTTACGCAGTCGCCCGTCATTGCGAGCGCAGTTTGCGAAGCAATCTCCTGGTCTGGGGGGGGGAGATTGCTTCGTCGCACACTACGCTCCTCGCAATGACGCCTTCGAGAAGCCCTCTGCGTAACTCCTGTCAAATGAAGTGTACTGGGACTGGGCCGGAGCATGGAAGAAGCGCTTGATCGCTACATCAAGTACCTGGTCGCCGAGCGCAATGCGTCTCCGCACACGATAGCCAACTACCGGCGGGAGATCGGCGAGTTCATGGCGTTCGCCCAGGCGCGCAGCGTTGCCGATTGGGGCCAGGTGACGCTGGCGCTCCTGCGCCAGTGGCTGGCCGCGCTGCACTCCCAGGACTATGCCAGGGCCAGCGTGGCCCGGCGGATTTCGGAGCTGCGCGCGTTCTATGCCTTCTTGCTCCGCCGCGATCTCGTGACGAGCAATCCTGCCCAGGCGATCTCGGCGCCTAGACTGCCGCAACGTCTGCCCCGACCGTTGACGGCCGCCGAGATCGAGGCGATCCTGGCCGCGCCTGATCCGGCTTCGCCCCAGGGCCAGCGCGATCGTGCCATGGTTGAGCTGCTCTACGCCGCGGGTCTGCGCGTTAGCGAGCTGTTGGCGCTCGACGTGGCGGCGGTCAACCTGGCCCAGGCAGAGGTGCGCGTGCTCGGCAAGGGCGCGAAGGAGCGCATTGTGCTTATCGGCGCTGCGGCGGTCAAGGCGCTGCGCGCCTATCTGGAAGACGGACGGCTGAAGTTGCTCGACCGCCAGCCGTCGGCGGCCGAGCGCCGCAAGACCGACGCGCTCTTCTTGAATCGCTTCGGCGAGCGTCTCTCGGTCAGCATGTTCACGCGCACGCTGAGCGACTATGCCGCGGAGGCCGGCATCGAGCACCCCGTCACGCCCCACATGCTGCGTCACAGCTTTGCGACGCACATGCTCGATGGCGGCGCGGACTTGCGTTCGGTGCAGGAGCTGCTCGGCCATGAGAGCGTCGGCACGACGCAAGTCTATACGGAGGTCAGCCAGAACCGGCTGCGCGATACGGTGTTGAGCGCCCACCCGCGCGGCCGGAGCACGCCGGCGCCAGATCAGAAGTAATCGAGGTCACATCATGTCATCCAGCCTCTACAGCCGGTCAGCGATCCAAAGCCGCCTGGCCAAATTGCGCGGCCTTTTGCAGGAGAACGAAGTAGACGCCATACTGGTCAGTCAGCCCGAAAATCGCACCTACCTCAGCGGCTTCACCGGCTCGACCGGCTGGCTGCTGATCTCTGCCGCGGAGGCCCTTTTCGCTGCCGACTTCCGCTACTACGACCAGGTCAGGCTGCAGTGCCCTGATTACGAACTGGTGAAGATCCCATTCAGCGGATCGTTCACCGATGTGTTGCCCGCGATGGTGAAGCAGGCCGGCGTGCGCCGGCTGGGCTTCGAGTCGGACCATGCGACCTTTGCCAACGTTCAGGACTGGTCGAAGGCTGCGACTGAGTGCGAATGGATGGCGAACAAGGGGCTGGTGACCGGGTTGCGCGCGGTCAAAGACGCCGAAGAGGTGGCCGCGCTGCGCGCCGCCATCGCGCTGGCCGATGAGGCGCTGGCGGCCGTACTGCCGCAGGTGCGGCCTGACATGCGGGAAGTGGATCTGGCCTGGCAGATCGAGAGCTACATGCGCATGCACGGCGCCGAGCGCGTCGCCTTCGACATCATCGCCGCAGGCGGGACCAACGGCGCGCGACCGCACGCGGCCGCCAGCGATGAGCGGCTGCCGATGGGCGAACCGATCGTCATTGACATGGGCGCGCGATTGCACGGCTACTGCTCGGACCTGACGCGCACGATCTGTCTGGGCGAGCCGAACGACCCGCCGCGCTTCTGGGCGGTGTATAACACGGTGCTGGCCGCGCAGATGGCGGCCGAGGCGGCCATCCGGCCGGGCATGACCGGCAAGCAGGTGGACGCGGTGGCGCGCGATCTGATCGCGGAAGCCGGCTATGGCGACTATTTCGGCCACGGGCTCGGCCACGGCGTCGGCCTGGCCGTGCACGAAGAGCCGCGCTTTTCGCGGCTGAACGAGAAGCCCTTGCCGGCCGGCAGCGTCGTGACCGTCGAGCCGGGCATCTATCTCCCTGATTGGGGCGGCGTGCGCATCGAAGATGTGGTGCTGATCACCGAAAACGGAGTCGAAGTGCTGACCGCGGCGCCTAAGGAGCCGATCATCGCAGTCTGACGACCGCACGCGCCAGTTACCATGAGGAGGCGCGGCGAGAGATATATCATCATTTTCGCCGGAGGAAGAAGATGGCTCTCAAGACCGACAACGAACGTCCCGTCCGGTTGTGGCTGCTGATCGCCTTCGTGGTTGGCGTGCTGGCAGGGTGGTGGGGCATTGGCTGGGGCCTGTGGCCGGTGACCTGGAACAACGCCTACCCGCAGGATTTGCGCGCAGCGGAGCGCGATCACTATCTCGTCATGGTCGCGGAGTCGTATGCCGCGACCGGCAACCTGCCGCAAGCGCGCGAGCGCCTGTCAGTGTGGCCAACCGAGCAACTGGCCAAAGACATGGCGACGCTGAAAGGCCACCTGACCGTCGAGAACGCCAGGCAGGCCGGCCAGGTGGACCAGTTGATCGGCGCGTTGGGTCTCGCAGCGAAAGCGCCGGTGATTGCTGCGCCAACCGCCACGCCGCAGCCCCGACCGACCCCCTCGCAGCAGCCCGGCCGGCCGCTTTGGCAGTCCGTTTGCATCGCCGGCGTCTTCGTGTTGCTGGTGTTGGCCCCCATCGTGGGGGTGATCTGGCTGTGGAATCGCTGGCGCGCGTCTCAGATGGCTCAGCCCCGACCCGCGATCCCCGATGCCGCGGCGCGTGGAGAGCGACCCCGCCCGCTATTTGGCCGGACCCCGACCCAGATCGCCGAGTACGAGAAGGGCGGCTGGCCTGGCGGCGAACCGGCGGCCGGCGGTTTGCCGCCGCAAGAAGACGCGGAGCCTGATGCGTTCGATGCAGAGCCGCTGGTCGGTCAACGACCTGCGACCATGCCCGGCAGCGAGACGCTGGAAGAGGAGGAGTTGGGGGAGCCTGAGCTTCCGTCCTTCATGAGACGCCGCGAGCCGGCCGGACCGCCGGTGCAACCGGCCCCCACCGGCCCTCTGGTCAGGTTGGGCGAGTATCGCGCGCTGTTTCAGATGGGCGAGGCAGACTACGATGAGGCCTTTGACATCACAGACAGCACGGGAGCCTACATCGGGCAGTGCGGCCTGGAGCTGACCGATCCGGTCGGCAGGGCGCACGATCAGGCCGCCGCGCTGCAGGTGTGGCTGTGGGACACCAACGACCCAGACACGAGAGTCAAGGTGCTGATGAGCGAAGGCGCGTATCGCGACACGGCGATGCGCGACCAACTGGCAGGCGAACACCAGGCGCTGCAGGTCAAGCCTGGACTCACTTTCGAACTGGAGAGCCACAAGTTACTGCTGCGCGGCAGTGTGGACAAGCTGGAGTATGCCGATCAGGAGCCGGTGAATGGGATCTTCGCGGAGCTGTTGGTGAGACTACAGGTGCATCGCAAAGGCTCGTGAAGAAACCCTCCCGGCGGGAGGCGACGATGCGTGTACGACCTGCGATTCCTTTCCTGTTGTTATGTGTCCTTGCGGCGGCCGGCTGTCAGCCGCTCTTCACCGGCGAGCAGCTTGCGGAATATGAGCGCTACGTGGCGGCGCGGGTGACCGAGTCGGCCGCCAGTCAGGCCATTGCAGCGGCAAAAGCCACCGAAGCGGCCGCTGTGCAGGTGATCGCCCAGGCGACTGCGGACGCGCTGCGTCCCGCGGCCGGTGTGACGGTGACTGCTGGCCTGGCGATCACCCTGACGCCCGCGCTCGCCGTGTCTCTCACCGCCACGTCCGAGGTCACGGCGGCTGGCGCGGCGGCTGTGTCGCCGCCGATCAGCGTGACGTGGACAACCACACCCACCGTCGCTGTCACGCAGTCGCCCACTGCGAGTGCGAGTGCGAGTGCGACAGCCTCCCCGACGGGGACAGCCTCCCCGACAGGGACAGCCTCCCCGACAGGGACAGCCTCCCCGACGGGGACGCCGACCGCCACGGCCACAGCCACCGAGACCCCCACGCCGA
>Ga0194127_10001991_pt1 | contig 28635 bp, 12 predicted proteins | sample TA2KigC100mmetaG_FD_148624 | JGI IMG/M metagenome (GOLD analysis project Ga0194127, IMG submission 148624) | Freshwater microbial communities from Lake Tanganyika, Tanzania - TA2015036 Kigoma Deep Cast 100m | ecosystem: Environmental > Aquatic > Freshwater > Lake | place: Tanzania: Lake...
TTTTTTGCTTATCTTTACACTCAACAAGGAGAGTGGTTATGCTATGATACTTGTCAGTGGCATGATTCTTATCTTGAAAGTGTAGAGATTCCCTCAGGAGAACTTGTCTACTGCTTATAAGATCAAAAAACGTAAAAAAGGTTCTAAAATGTAATAAAATGAATTAAAAATGGCTTTTTTAATTAAGCCTAATGTTTTAGAATCTTGATAATTATCGTGATTATTATGTGATTCTGATACGAATTCGGATCATTTAGCTCCTTATAAATGTGCTGAGTCCTTGTGATCTTAGCCTGCAGGCTACCACACAACCGCACAAATGTCAAGTCCCCCGAGTATAACCGAATCCCCCCAAAGTCCCTCAAAACATAAGAACCGCTCATAAATACTCCCAACCCACTTGACATAAACGCTCCGAGATCTTATAGTAGCTCCAGTAACACATTCCTCCAAAGCCATGTCAGTTTCTTATCTTCAAGCCCAGAAAAAGAATGTACGTGTCACGCTGGATCTTTCAGTGTACAATGACTTCGATGCCAGACAGATTGATTGGCGTAAGTTATTCGCACTCGATGGAGATGAGACTGTGGAGGCTTATGTGGAGGATCTCGATGTTGAGTGGTAAAGTATAACCGAAGACTCATAAGCAACTCTGATGGTTTAGCCCCTTGACTCCAGCCCCCTGATACCCTATTATGGCCATGTTGAGAGGAACACAACTGCATGGCACTCTACACTCAGGCAACCGATCTGCACACCAAACAAACAGTATGGGTGAGCACGAATGTTGTTAAGAATCGTGCACAACTTAATTCACACGGTTCTAACAGCATGAAAGCTGCAGGTGTCGATGGACTTTCTGCCGTTGAACTTGCGGATCTTCATACTGACTATCAGGGGTGGACACATTCAACTCCCCGTTATTACTGCAATCCTAAAGCTTCCCGAGTTTCGTTTGCTGCCTGATTCACACTTACTGAACACCTTCTACATTATCATCATGCGTTACATTCCACAAAGCAAGTACACTTTCGAAGAGATCTGTGAACAGTGCTATAATGCTATCAATCGTCCCTCGGTGATAGAATCGGCACTCAAGTATGACGAGCATCTTTATAATGAGATTCGTGAGTGTGATGAGTGGTGTAAAGAACTCGTAGCACAGTAGGTTACATTGTCCCAACGGGAATGAGGGGACATTAAACATACTCCTTCCCAACCCACAGTTTCTAACACTTTTCTTTCTACATTATGTCTAAGCAAGTTCTTTTCTCCCTGCTGGATCGTGCCAACAATGGCAATGAGATTCTGTCGGTGATTGACAGTTTCGCTGCTGAGCTTCAGAGTGAGACTGTCAGTGATAATGGTACTCTGGAGGAGATTCAGTTCTGATGTAGCTTGGGGTGCTTCGGTTATACGTGGCACCCCTCTTATTCGTTTCAGCAGTTATTCGTGATCGGCAGTGTTTGTGGCGGTTCGGTTATAACGTCGGCGGGCGTAGCGGGGGTTATAAGCGTATAAGGGCGAACCGCGTTCTAAAAAAGGCAAACTACCCTAACCTACAGAGGTGACAATCCGAGCGACTTATATTCATCTCAAAAAAATTTCCGGAGGAAAAAATGCGAAGAAAACCCCCCTACTGGAATTTCTGGAAAGTTGTGCTTGCTGGATGGTTAATTAGATATCCAAAGACATTTTTTTCTGCGGGTTTCACGATTCTTGGGTTTCTTCTAGTGATGCTATATAATGCGTTGAGTTAAAAAAATTTCGTGGAAAAAATTTACCATATCTATGCTCGTGGTACATGCATCTATCATTCTCTAAAAGAAGAAGAATTTAAGTTGGCTTGGATTGCATTAAACCGTCTTGCGGATCTGGTAGCAGACAAATCAGAACTATCCTATGAAGAACTGATTGTAGATAAAAAGATTATACTTAATTCGTCCCATTGACAAATTCTAAATAAACTGATAAAATTGATCTGAAGGTTATTTTTTCTTATGGCAAAAGGATTTACGGTAAAGGCAAAAACTCCCCAGGTTCAGAAAGAAGAGTGGGATTATGTTGCAATTAAAGAAAGAATGAAAGGTAAGTCAATCGTCTTCTGTCTTCCTGGAAGAGGTTGTTCTTTTACTTTTCTCAAAGCATTTGTACAACTATGCTTTGATATGGTACAGAATGGTATGAGTATTCAGATTTCTCAGGATTACTCTTCCATGGTAAACTTTGCACGTTGTAAGTGTCTTGGTGCAAATGTTCTTCGTGGGCCTAAGCAAATTCCTTGGGATGGTAAACTGCAATATGATTATCAACTCTGGATTGACAGTGACATTGTATTCAACTCAGAAAAGTTCTGGCAACTCTGTGATCTTGCTCTGAATGCAGAAGGAGAGGAGAAGGAGATTGTTGCTGGTTGGTACGCAACAGAAGATGGACACACAACCTCAGTGGCTCACTGGTTGGAAGAAGATGATTTTCGCCGCAATGGTGGTGTGATGAATCACGAAAATGTGGAGGGTATCTCGAAACGTCGTAAGCCTTTCACAGTGGATTACACGGGATTTGGTTGGGTTCTGATTAAGAAAGGAGTCTTTGAAAATCTTGAATATCCTTGGTTTGCTCCAAAGATGCAAGTCTTTGAGTCCGGTGCGGTTCAGGATATGTGTGGAGAAGACGTTTCATTCTGTCTCGATGCCAAGGATGCTGGTTTTGAGATCTGGTGCGATCCGAGGATTCGTGTGGGACATGAAAAAACCAGAGTCATCTAAGACTTTTGATATCTTATATCAAGGCCGGAGAATCTATCAGAGTCTCTCTCATGAACAATGTGCAGAGGTACTAGAAGAAATCTCTCAACAATACTATGAAGATCAATCATTCGATGCAAACCTATTAGAACTGGAGGAACATTATGGCAATTAAAGGTGGAATGAATAAGGTAATCTTTGAACCAGGCCCACCGAAAAAAACTCGGCAGGGACGTTCAGCAAATACTTTGTTATCTGCTACCTCTCGTAATGGACGTAAAAAGAAATATCGAGGCCAAGGTAAATAATTTTTTGAGTGCTTAAATAGAATTAAGCACTCTTTTTTTTATGGCATATCTGAATCATAATCTTCCAACATTCACTTGTTATATTCGTAATGAATTTCTTTACAATCACAAACAAGGACACGGTGAGGTAACATTGTGTGATGTACACTCTGTAGCATCATTGGAAAAGCACGTACCCCTCTTTGAAACGTTTCTAGAAAATGGAGTAAATTGGACACGAAGGCCAATTCATGCATTTTGTTGGAAACCTGATGCACCAGTTCCAAAATTAGAAGAATGTATGTGGTGGGATTGTTTTTCTCCTTATGTTGATGTTCAAGTTCGTTCAAGATTGGCTAATTTACGCGCCGAACTCATCAATTATCGAGGAGAAAAAAATGAAGGTGTCTACATGTTCACTCTTGATTGGGCATGGGAGTCAAAATCAACACTGAATACTAATTTCAGTGAGACTCCAGAGCATAAATGTGCTCATTTTTTCAAGATGGATAATGGAAACTTTTATGCATACCCAAATAATAAAATTTTGCGGTATGATGATGCGTGGATTCGTAATCGAATTGCAAAAAATCCAGGGTATGAAATCGATCTAACTGAGTATTCTGTTGAAAATTTAAGAAGAATTGAGACTTCAGACGATTTTATGTATGAAATTAGGGATAGCAACCCCGTAAAAAGTTCTGATTTTAACGAATCAGGAGCAAAAACCAATGGCCAACAGTCCAATTGATAAAGGTGAAGACTTCATTCAGTCAGGAATGACATTGATTACCGAAATTTCTTCAGAAAAATACCTTCAAAAAGCAAAAAAACTTAAAAATTACAAAATGCCCAATGATCGTTATTCAAGACATTGTGGCGGTGCAGGCGGATTTGATGATTTTGTTGAAAGGTGGCATGAATAAGTCAAAAAACACGAATAAATAAGTTAGATTTATCATATTTTCATGCCCACAGAACGGGTAAGTAAGGCATTCAAGGACATCAGTATGTCATTTCAGGTAAATCCCCTGAATTATGACTTGATTGTGACTAAAAATGAGACAGCCATTGCTCGTTCTGTTCGAAATCTTGTTCTGACGTACCCTGGAGAACGTTTTTTTAACTCAAATTTGGGTTCTAGAGTCTCTAGAGCACTCTTTGATAATGTTGATCGTGTTTCCGCGTCAATTATTCAAGATGAAATTCGTAATACAATCGAAAATTATGAGCCAAGAGTGAATTTGACAGGTGTAGATGTCAGTCCAGACTACGATAATAACACTTTTAACGTCACAATTCGATATACAATTGTTGGAATTGATGTTTTACCTCAACAATTGTCATTTGCCTTACAACCGACACGATAAATGGCACTAGTTAACTTTACAAATCTCGATTTCGATCAAATTAAAACTTCGATTAAGGATTATCTTAGATCGAATTCGAATTTTACTGACTATGACTTTGAAGGATCGAACTTATCGACTATTATTGACGTTCTTGCGTATAATACATATATCTCCTCATATAATGCTAACATGGTTAGCAATGAGGTTTTCATTGACAGTGCGACTTTAAGAGAAAATGTCGTCTCTCTCGCAAGAAATATTGGTTATGTCCCCAAATCACGTTCGGCTTCAAAGGCAACAGTTTCATTTTTCGTCGATACTACAGGATTTACAACAAATCCAATCACACTAACTCTTAGAAAGGGTATTGTTTGCACAAGTGCCACAAGTTTTGGTACTGAAAGTTATACTTTTTCGATTCAGGATGATGTCACTGTTCCAGTTGTGAACGGAATTGCTTCCTTTGATGGAATTGAAGTTTATGAGGGTACATATTTAACTCAAAACTTTACCGTAGACGCAAATAATCCAAATCAAAGATTTATTCTTCCAAATGCAAATATTGATAGTAAACTTATTCGTGTAATTGTAAGAAACACTCAACAAAGTTCTTTCACCCGCAAGTTTAGCCTTGCTGATAACTTAATTGGAGTCAATAGTGAATCAAAGGTTTTCTTCATTCAAGAAATTGAAGATCAAAGATATGAATTAATTTTTGGTGACAATGTTTTTGGCAAAAAACTTGACAATTTAAATTATATTGAAGTTGCATATGTTGTGACGAATGGAGAATCTGGAAATGGAGTTTCTTCATTCACGTATAATGGTAGGATCGTAGATAATAATGGAACTGTCGTAACATCTGGAATTTCTTTATTAACGACAGATGTTACCTCTCAGAACGGCGCAGAGATTGAATCGATAGATTCAATTAAAAAGTACGCACCACGCATCTATGCGTCCCAGAACCGCGCTGTAACTGCCTCTGACTATGAAACTATCATTCCTACACTTTATCCCGAAGCCGAGTCCATTTCAGTTTTCGGTGGAGAAGAACTGACTCCCCCAAGTTATGGAAAAGTTTTTATTTCAATTAAACCTTTTAATGGATCTTTCGTACCCAATAGCGTTAAAGATAACATCAAAACAAGATTGAGAAGTTATAGTGTTGCAGGTATCGTTCCCGAAATTTTAGATCTCAAGTATTTGTATGTTGAGTATGATAGCACAGTATATTACAACACAAATACAACTTCTGGAGTAGATTCTTTAAAAACTTCAGTTGCATCAAATATTGAAAAATATGCAAACTCTACGGAACTTAATAAGTATGGCGCAAGATTTAAGTATAGTAAATTTTTAAAAATTATAGATGATACCAATCAGGCTATCACATCAAATATCACTAAAATTGTGATGCGTCGAGATGGAAAAATTGAAAAGGATAAACTAGCAAGATATGAAATTTGTTTTGGTAATCAATTTCATATCAAAGATTTGAAGAATGGATATAATATAAAATCTTCCGGATTTAATGTTGATGGAATATCCGATATTGTATACTTATCAGATATTCCCGATGCTGATGGATTAAATGGAAGAATTTTTCTGTTTAAATTAAATTCTTCCGCAGAACCGATTGTTCTTCGTAATAATATTGGAAGTGTTAATTATGTAAAAGGTGAAATTTTACTTAATCCGATTAAAATTACAAATACTGTTAAATTTGATAATGGAATTCCAATTATTCAAGTTTCCGCGATTCCGCAGTCAAATGATGTTATTGGATTACAGGATTTATATTTGCAACTAGATATTAATAATAGTGTGTTAAATATGGTATCAGATGAAATTTCTTCTGGCGCTAGTATTTCAGGATCAACTTACACAGTAACCTCAAGTTACACAAACGGAGCCTTCGTAAGATCGTAATCATATGTCAGAAACCAGAGTCAACGTTAATCTGCTTGTTGAAGGACAACTTCCTAATTTTGTCAGAGAAGAATTTCCATTAGTTTCCGAATTTTTATCTCAGTATTATAAGTCTTTAGAATATCAAAGTGGAACTTCTGATATTTTGCAAAATATTGATCAATATGTAAAAGTCGATCAATTATCAAACATAACAGATTCAACAACACTCACTCAAGATGTTGGATTTATTGATGATGCGATTAATGTTGTATCGACATATGGTTTTCCAGATCATTATGGATTAATTTTAATTGATGATGAAATTATTACATATACTGCAAAAACAGCAACTTCATTTACTGGATGTGCTCGTGGATTTAGTGGAGTAACTTCTTATCAAGGAGAATCAAATTCAGATCAACTTGTATTTTCACAATCAGACTCTGCAGAACATACATCTTCAACAACAGTTACAAATTTAAGTGTACTGTTTTTGAAAGAGTTCTTTTATAAGTTAAAAAAACAAGTTACTCCAGGATTTGAAAATAGAGAGTTATATTCACAGTTGAATGATGGTTTATTTGTCAAACAATCTAAAGATTTTTATTCATCAAAAGGAACTGATGCTTCTTTTAAAATTCTTTTTGGTGCATTATATGGAAAAAATGTTGAGATTATTAGGCCTAGAGATTATCTCATTCAACCTTCAGATGCTCAATATAGAATTACAAAAGATTTAGTTGTAGAAGCAATTGAGGGTGATCCCACAGACTTAGAGAACAAAACTCTGTATCAAGATGCTGCCACTAATATTAATAAGGCAGAAGGAACAATTTCAAATGTAGAAAAAATTGTTAGAGGAGAAAAGGAATATTATGTTATTAGTTTAGATGCAGATTATGATAGAGATATTAATGTAAATGGAACGGTTCTTGGAAACTTCACAGTTCATCCAAAAACTAGATTAATCTCAGATGTAAGTATTGGATCAGAAACTTTAGATGTTGATTCTACTGTAGGATTTCCTTCTGCCGGATCTTTAATTATTGATTTAAATAATGAAACATCAGTCACAATAACTTACACATCAAAAACGTTAAATCAATTTTTTGGATGTTCTGGAATTACTCAAAATTTATCATCGCAGCAAGATATTAGATTAGATACATTTGCTTATGGATACTCAGATAATCAAGGCACAAATATTGTAAAAGTTAGAATTACTGGCGTTTTATCTGACTTAGATATTCTCAATTTTAATTCTTACTACTCTGCAAATGATTTAATTAATGTTAAATCTCTTGGAAAATCTCTTGAAGAACAAAAAGCAAATAATTGGTTTTTTAATGTTTCTACAAGATATGAAGTTAAATCTGTTATTCTCTTAGATTCATCAGATTTCACGTATCAAATAACCCTGTACGATGATCATAATTTATCAATTGGCGATTCAGTAACACTAATTTCATCAACTGGAGTAGAATATCTTCCAAGTGATATTGTATTAATTCAAAATAAAAAAGTTTTTGATATTAAAGGACAAGGAATATTAGATACAAATCTTTTTTATACTATTAGAAAAAATCTATTAAAAGTTAATTCTACAAATTACCCAGAATTAAGTAAATATACTTCAAATGTTCAAAATGTTTATTCTGATTTGCAGGATTCGTTATATGTTGCTTCACCATCACTACCAACATATTTAAATCAAGCTTTAGATATTAAAGATAGAACAGTAACTTTCTCTGGAACATTTAATGGAACAGATCTTGTAATCGGAACGCACGGGTTTTACACCGGAGACTCTGTAGTTTATTATGAAACTAATGAGGCGAATAAACTTGATTTAATTAACGGAGTTTATTTTGTAAAAAAAGTTGATGATTCAGCAATTAGATTGGCAAGAAGTAAGGATAATATTTTTACGAACAATTATATTACAGTTAACGGAACAGTAACAAATAATAAATTTTATTTAGCTCAATTTACAAATTCAGACTTAACTCTTAAAAAATTAGAACCTCAAAAGTTAATTAGAAAATTAATTGAACCAACAGACGATGTTATTCAACATGAGACTGTTCCAGGATCTACGGGAATATTTGTAAATGGTGTCGAGGTACTTAATTACAAATCTCAAAATGCAGTTTATTTTGGAGAAATTGAAAATATTGCAGTAACTGCATCTGGAATTGGATATGATATTCTTAATCCTCCCGTTTTAACTATTAGTGATGATATTGGAAGTGGTGCGAATGCGTATTGCTCTGTGTCAGGACAACTGGAAAGAATTGATATTATTGATCCTGGATTTGATTATGTGGAAGATCCAATTATTACTATTTCCGGCGGTAATGGATCTGGAGCAACGGTAAAAGCAAATTTAACTGATTTTGATCATAGTGTTGAATTCAATTCCATTGAATCGGCATCTTTGGTTAATTTAACAAATAATACAATTGGATTTTCTAGTCATCACAAATTTAGAGATGCTGAAGAAATAATTTACAGCACTCAAGGAGGAACAAATGTTGGTGGTTTAACAACTGGATCTAAGTATTATGCTTCTGTACAAGACGCATTTACTATTAAATTGCACAAAACTTTTACGGATGCTGCAGTAGGAATTAATACAATTGATTTAACAAGCTATGGAACAGGAAATCATAGATTTTTATCGATTGGTAAAAAGAAGAAATTAATATCGATTATTGTTACCAACGCAGGAACAGGTTATAAAAATAAAAAAACAACAATAAATTCATCTGGAATCAACACAGCATCAAATTCTATTTTGATTCAAAATCATGGATATCAAAGTGGAGAAATTATTACTTATAGCACGAGTGGATCATCTATAGGCGGTTTATCACCATCATCATCTTATTATATTACTAAAATTGATAATAACGAATTTAAATTATCTCCACTTGGAATTGGAACAGAAATAAAATCTTTTTATTATACAACAAAACAATATATTGATCTAACTTCTTCTGGAAGTGGGATTCATGAATTTAATTATCCACCAATTGAGGTTTCTATTAAAGGAAATATTGGCGTATCAACTTTAACTGGACAAAATTATCAAGCCGTTTTACAACCAATTTTTAGAGGATCCATTGATTCAGTTTATATTGAAAATGGAGGAACAAACTATGGTTCTGAGGAAATTTTAAATTACAATAGACAACCACAGTTTTCTTTACTTAATGGAACTGGTGCTCAAGTTTTATCAATTATTTCTAATGGGAGAATCTCTGAAGTTTTAGTTAAAAATGGAGGATCTGGATATAATTCTCCACCCACATTAAGCGTTAGTGGTTCTGGCAATGGGGCAATTTTAACTCCAATTATTGCAAACGGATCTTTAGTTGAAGTTAAAGTTATTTCTGGCGGAATAGGGTATTCATCTTCATCAACTATCATTGATGTAATTTCTGCTGGATCGGAAGCTAAATTTGAAGCACAAATTAAGGAATGGAGAATTAATTTAGTTGAAAGTTTATTTAATGCAAATCAAATTTCATCTGATGATGGAATTGTAGCAGATCCCATTATCTCAACATTTGGACTTGAATATTCTCATGCATATGCTGCAAGAAAATTAAGAAGTTCAGTATTGGCAAAACAATTTACTGGTTCCAATGAAGTTTTTATTCCAGATCTTCAAGTTTTTAATGGAAAAGAAGTAACTTCAACAATTCATTCTCCAATTATTGGTTGGGCATATGATGGTAATCCCATTTACGGGCCATATGGATATTCAACGCAAACCGGTGGAGCGATAAAAATATTAAAGTCTGGTTATGAAGTGGTTTCAAAACCCGGAAGGCCAAGCACATCTACTTATCCTTTAGGTATTTTTGTTAACGATTATGAATTTACAAACAGTGGAGATTTGGATGAGCATAATGGAAGATTCTGCATCACTCCAGATTACCCAAATGGAGTTTATGCTTATTTCTCTACAATAAACTCACAATATCTTGAATCGGTTGGCCCATTCCAAAATTATAGAAAACCAGTATTTCCATATTTGATTGGCAATACTTATAAGTCAACTCCAATTGAATTTAACTTCCATAAAACATCAAATCAAGATGATATTAATTTGAATGAAACAAAATGGATTAGAAATACTACACCATACAATGCGACTAAATCCAGAAGTTATTATGATTACCTTTTAGATCCAAACTCTATTAAAAAGCAACTTTCTATTGTTAAGAATAGTTCAAGAGGAATAGTTGACTCAATAGGTATTGTAACTGGTGGAAATGATTATCAAATAGATGATCAAATTGGTTTTGATAATTCGAATACTGGTGGTGCGGGAGTAATTGCAAAAGTTTCTTCAATTAAAGGAAAAACAGTATCTCAAGTTAGCGTTGCAACATCAACAATTTCAAATATTGAATTTGTGCCGTTTAATAAACCAAATGCACTTATTGGATTTGCAACATCACCTCACAATTTACTTACAAATGAAATTGTTACCTTTAGTTCATTAAATGATTCAGAACAATCTGGAAAGATTACAGTTACACCCAATAAACTCACACTAGTAAGTGGAATTGGATCTGTAGGGTACACTGGACTTGTTACTTATTTTGAAGTTTCTGGATCTTTAACTTATCCTTCAATAAAAGAGAATGACATATATCAAATTTTAACTGAACAGGTTAGAGTTCTCAATATTGATACAAATTCTTCAAGAATTAGAGTTCTTAGAAATCAAAATGGAACTCTTGGAGTTTCTACATATAGTGCTGGAATAGCTTTAACTGAAAATTCTAGAAAATTTGAAATTAATATCGGATTATCCACATCATATCAATATGATTTAAATACCGAATTTTATTTTAATCCAGAAGAATCTGTCGGACTTGGAACAACTTCTGGCCCTGGAATTGGATACACTTTAACATTCACAAATCCTGGAGTTGGAATTACGCAAATCAATGTTCCAACCCAGTCAATTTACTTACCAAATCACAGATTACTAACTGGATTGGAATTGGTATATTCTTCAAATGGTGGAACAGCGGTTTCTGTTTCTACTGATGGTATTTCAAGTTTTCAACTTTTAGATAATCAAATTGTTTATGCTGCTAAATTATCAGATGACTTAATTGGCATTTCTACTATTAAAGTTGGTTTAGGATCTACTGGAATTTTTGTTGGAATTGGAAGTACATCAACTAATCTATTATACTTTACAAATGTTGGAACTGGAGATACGCATAGTTTAACAACTAACTATTCAAATATATTAACTGGACAAATTAGCAAAAATACAGTTACTGTATCAACTTCCTCTACTCATGGACTTTTAACTGAGGACAATGTTGTTATTTCGGTAAAACCAGGAATAACTACTACGGTTGTGTTGAAATATGACAATTATAATCGTAGATTAATTGCAAATCCTAGAGAATTTGTAGCAGGAGATGTAAATGTCATAAATGATACTATTAATATTCCCAATCATCGTTATTTTACGGGACAAAAGATTCTCCACACAGCAACAACTGCACTTTCTGGAGGATTATTGAGTGAACAAGTTTATTATGTTGTAGTTGTTAATGATAATGAAATTAAACTTTCAAATTCATTTTACGAGTCAACAAAAACAAATCCAAGTTTTGTTGGCATCACCACAGCGGGTTCGGGAACAATTTCCGAAATTAATCCGCCAATTAAATTAACAAAAAATAATAATTTAGTTTTTGATGTTTCAGATTCATCATTATCATTTACAAAAGGCGGACAAAACTATCCAGCATTTAATTTAAATTTTTACACAGATTCTGAATTTTTAAATAAATTTGAATCCACTGGAACTAATAATACATTTGAAGTTGTAAAATCTGGAAGTATTGGCATTAGTTCTTTAGCAAAAGTAACTTTAAGAACTAATGATAATTTTCCTAATGTTTTATATTATAGGTTAGAAGCAGCAGATTTATTGAATAATGAATCGGTTAAAACTGAGATTATAACGGACAATGAGGTTGTTAATTATAATCAAATTTTATTAGTAGATAGCATTTATAATGGATTGCATAATATTTTCCAAAACTCTTCAACTTCTTTCACATATACTACATCATCTACTCCAGAAAAGTCCGAATATACATCATCCGAAGCTATAATTGAATATACTACAGATTCGAAAACAGTATATGGCACAATATCATCAATTGAACTGAATTCAAAAGGTAGAAATTATAAAAAAATTCCAAAAGTTTCTTTTATCAAATCTACATTTGGCAACAATGCAATTCTTAAGGTAAACAGTTCTTCAATAGGACTAATTAATAAAATTGAAATTCAAGATATTGGATTTGATTATCCCTCCGATCTAACTGTTCGTCCTTCTGCAAAATTACCAGATGTTTTGCAAATAGAAAATCTTTCATCATTCAAATCGATTGGAATTTCTTCGGTTGGAAGAAATTATACTTTAGCACCAGATTTATTGGTTATTGATGGTATAACAAATCAAACTATTAATGATGTTGATTTGGAATATGATTTGGATAACCAGAGTGTTACTATTCTTAAAAATACAAAGAGTTTAAGTAATGCTACTCCCACAATTTTGCCAGTTAACAATATTAATGGAGTTGGTATAAGTACAATTCGTTTTATAGAATCAACTAAAGATGTTATTGTAACTTTAGGATCTAGTTTTAGTAACGCATCAGATTTCCCCTTTGGAATTGGAGATAAAGTTCTAATTGAAGGTATAGGTGTTGGTATTGCTACTACTGCTAGGGGATATAATTCTTCAGGATATAACTATGCTTTATTTGCGATTGTAAATACTGATCCAAATATTGGCGGTATTGGCGCAACTGTCTCTTATAATTTAACATCATATCTTTCTGCGGGACAAATTCCCGGAACATTTGATCCACTCAATTCTGCTGGAAGAATAATTCCTCAAAGTCATTTTCCAATTTTCGATATAGAAATTGAACCAAATGAATTTAGTGTTGGGGAAAATGTATATTCAAATTCTTCTTTAGGAGTAGTTCAAGAATGGGATGAATTGAATGGAAATTTAAAGGTAGCAACTAACAAAGATTTTATTGCTAACGAAATATTAATTGGCCAAAGTTCGGGAACTAAAGCATTAATTAATAATGTTATTAAAGCAGACTCAGTATATAATGTTGGATCCGGATCAACCGTAAGAAAAGGATGGAATACTGAGACGGGATTTTTGAATAATGATTTACAAAGAATTCATGATAATGATTATTATCAATATTTCTCATATTCACTGAAATCTGAAGTAGAAATTGAAACTTGGAATGATCCTGTTAGTTCTTTGAATCACACTGCCGGATTTAAAAAATTCAGTGATTTATTACTTAATTCGTCACCATCAATTTATTCAGGAATCTCTACTTCTCAAGATAATGGAGATGTTAGTGGAATAGCAGATCTCACTAGAAATGTAAGTTTAAACTGCACATATGATTTTGATTTGGCATCGGAAAGAATTATTAATATTAGTGGCAATTTTGCTTCAAATGAGATTGTATTGAATTCTCAAGTGGTGCAAGATTACTTAGAATCGATAGGCAATAGAGTTTTAGTTGTTGATGATTTAGGAAATCAATTCAATAGTAATCCAAGGCCAACAAAATTCAGTGTAGTTGATACTTTCCTAACAAGTGCTCATAGGTATAAAAAATATATCGCATCTATATTTGACACATTTGACACAAATGAAAGAGAAACTCTTATAATTTCGATGTTGCATGATGATGGTGGTAATGCATATTTGAATCAATATGGAAGAGTTGAAACTGTTCATGATTTGGGTTCTTTTGATTTTAATATAAGTGGAACTGATGGGCAACTCTTATTTTTCCCAAAACAATTTGCATTAAATAATTACGACATTTCATTATCATCCTATGGAATTGGAGATATTGCTTCGGGAATTGCAACTTGCAATTTAGGTGATGTCGTAAAAATTCAAAGTTCAACAACTCTTGTATCTATAGGAACATCTACAGCAACAACTATTGTTGGAATTGCATCTACATATAGATCAACGAAAGTTTTAATTTTATTTACTGCTTCAGATGAGTCATATTTTGAAGTCGATGAGATTACTTTAATACATGATAACACTAATGTAGAGTTACTTGAGTATGGACAGTTAACCACTGATACTCTTCAACCAGACGGAATCCCTGGATTGGGAACATACTCTGCATATATTTCGGGATCTACTTTAAATATCGATTTTACTCCAAATGTTGGATTGAGTACTGATTATAATGTAAATACGATCCAAGTTTCTATTGCAAATACAAACTCAGTAGGAGTTGGAACTTCAACAATTCTTGACACGCAACTTTCTTCTAACTTTGTTTCTATTGCATCATCAACATCACCAACAGCTACGGTAGTTTCTCAATTCAATCTTGATGACTATACTTCTGCATATTATATTGTTTCAATAGAAGATACTACCAATAATCAATATCAAACTGAAGAGATAATTGGTATTTCTGAAGGTTCAAATGCTTATATAACAGAGTTTGGAACTTTAACTACAAACTCATATCTTGGCGATTTCAGTGCAGATCTTTCTGGTAATAATTATCAACTTAAATTTACTCCAAATGCAAATATAGATTGCCAAGTTAGAGTATTTGAACATTTAGTTAGTCATGTTCACAATTTATCTTTAGATTCAGAAATAGATTTAGAATTAGCAAATATTGAGGGTGATTATGGATCATATAGTGGAACTGACATTGACATCAAAAAGTCTTTTCCACTAACTTATAAAGAACTTTCAATTTTTGAAAGATATGTTCTTGGAAATGATTCCTCAATTGTAGATTTGAGTTTAAATGCAATTAAAGTTCCAAATCACTTCTTTGTTACAGGTGAAAAAATATCATACACTTATGATGATTCTGGTGCGGGCACATTAAATGCAATTGGAATTTCCACAACGTCAATTGTTGGTATTGGCACTACCGACAAATTGCCAACAGATTTGTATGTCGTAAAAGTTAATGATCTTTATGTTCGGGTAGCAGCATCAGCATCTGAAGCTTTAAGTGTTCCTCCATCTGTATTAACTTTGAGCAGTGTAGGAATCGGAACTTCTCATGTTTTAAGATCTTTGAATCAAAATAATAAAGCATTGATTAGTATCGATAATGTAATACAATCTCCCATTGTTTCTACAGCAATAACAACAACTATTAGTACATATGTTTCGGCAACAGATACTCAAATAACATTAAGTGGAATCACCTCATTCTTTGGTGGGGATTTAATTAAGATCGATAATGAAATTATGAAGATTAGTTCAATTGGAATTGGATTTACTAATGCTGTAGTGGTTGAACGTCCTCTTCTTGGAACTGGAGTTGCAACACACGCTCAAAATTCTATTATAACTAAAGTTTTAGGAAATTACAATATTACTAATAATACTATTCATTTTGTTACTGCTCCATATGGACTAGTTCCCTTTTCCAATCCATCAAATAGAGCAGATGAACAAGATTATGTTGGATTGACTACTGGATCCACATTTAGTGGAAGAGTTTTTACAAAATCTGGAGTCCCACAAACTTCTAATGAACCATACTATAATAATTACATTTTTGATGATATTTCTTCGCAATTTAATGGATCCGATAAAACATTTACGCTACAAACAAACAATTCAAATGTCACAGGATTCTCAACCAGCAATGCTGTAGTTTTAATTAATCAAATTTTCCAAGGGCCAGCAAGAGATGGAGCAAATCCAATTATTGGCGATTATGATCTTAGTGAGCAATCAGGAATTACGTCAATCACATTTACTGGAACAGGAATTTCTACAGATTATGATGTCAATACTGCAAGCATTCCTCGTGGTGGAATTATAGTTTCTGTCGCATCAACTGAAGGATTTGGGTATCAACCATTAGTTGCTGCAGGAGGAACTGCAATTGTTTCTATTGCGGGAACTATTGAATCAATTAGTATTGGAAACAGTGGTTCTGGATATAGATCTGGAATTCAAACTCACGTCAATGTTGGAGTTATTACCGAAAGCACTGGAATTGTCAATATTGAGTATATTGGAATTGCTACTATAAGTGATGGACATGTTATTGGAGTTGCAATCACAAATCCTGGGATTGGTTATACATCATCCAATCCCCCAATTGTAGTATTTGATGATCCACTTTCATATTCAAATATTCCATTAATTTATAGTTCCTCTTCCGTTCTTGGAGTAGGTACTGGAGCGGTTGTCGATATTGTTGTTGGCCAAGGTTCAAGCGTAATTAACTTTGAAATTAGAAACACTGGATATTCTTATGGACAAGGCGAAATTCTAACTGTTGCTACTGGAGGATCAACTGGTATTCCAACAGACACTGCGCTTACTTTTGAAGAGTTCCAAATTGCAATTGATAGAACTCAAACAGATTCTTTCTTTGGAATGACGATTGGAGATTTACAAGTTTTAGATCCTATTGATAATCTATTTGATGGCGAGTTAAAAACTTTCCCATTAAAAATTGACGGACTTCAAACGACAATTAGAGCAAGAAAAGGATCAAATATTGATATTCAAGCAACATTATTAGTTTTCATTAATGACATTTTGCAAGTTCCCGGAAATGGATACACATTTGATGGCGGAAGTACAATTACTTTCCCAGAGCCTCCAAAACCTGGAGACATATCAAAATTACTTTTTTATAAAGGCAATGGTGATATTGATGTTATAACTGTTGATATTCTTGAAACAATCAAAGAAGGCGACACCGTACAATTATATGATGATAGCATTGACTTGACACAAAATAAGAGATTGGTTACTCAAATAAACTCTACAGATATAATTCAAACTAATGCTTATTATAAACCAGGACTAACTCAAGATAGTACACTATTGAGGCCTTTGATTTGGTGTAGACAAACTGAAGATAAAATTATTAATGGTGTTGGTGTTGGTAAAGATAGAATTTCTTATGAACCTTTGATTCAACCAACAACAAATATTATTCAAAATGTAGGCATTTCTTCAGATGAAATTTTTGTCGAAAGTGTTAAAACATTTTTTGATCATGCTAAAGAGTATGATTCAAGTTCTAAGTTACCACGAAAATTAATTCTTATAGATCAAGATATAATTGTTGGAGGAATCGCAACTGCTTTAGTTTCAATCGCTGGAACAATTAGTTCAATCGTTATTTCTGATGGAGGCGTTGGATATACAACAACACCAACTGTCACGATTTCTGATCCAATTGGAATTGGAACAACAAGAGCGACAGCAACAGCAACTATATCATCTGGAAGTGTAACATCTATTTCCATAGATTATCCTGGATATGGGTATACTACCACAAATCCACCATCTGTTTTAATAGAGCAACCTCCACCCAAGTATGAGATAATTGATAATGTTTCTTATGAAGGTGACTTTGGTATTATTGTAGGAGTCAATTCAACATCTGTTGGAGTTGCATCTACGGGTATTGTGTTTGATTTCTTTATTCCTCAAGATTCTTTCTTAAGAGATTTAAACATTAATACTGTTGGTATTGCAACTACAGGAGTTAGTGGAATTCAAACTGGATATTACTTTATTATTGATAATTCCAATATTGGATATGGAGTTACCTCTTTAAGACAAGATGGATCTGTTGTTGGACTAGGAAGTACTTTTATTGATAATATTTACGAGGTAGCATCAGTTTCTATCGCGCAAACTGATGTTGCTGGAGTTGGATTAACTTATGTTGCTCAAGTAACTGTAAGTCTTGATTCTTATAATGGATTAAGTGGATTTGGATTTAGTAGTTTCTATGGTGAATATAGTTGGGGAAGATTAAGTTCTTTTGTCAGATTAGATCCTAAAGAATTTACAATTTATAATAATGGTATTTTAGGAATTAGTACTTCACCAACAATTCAAAGAGTAAATCCACTCAAATACCGCAATTATAACACATAAATAGATAAAAAAACGACAAAATGTCTGCAATTATAACTGATCAATTAAGAATTTTAAATGCGAAGAATTTCGTTGCTGCAGCAACATCTTCAGCAAATTCTTATTATGCTTTTGTAGGACTTCCCAATGCAACAAATTATAGCTCTAATTGGGATATTAATCCTCCTGCCCCAAAGGATAATTTTGATCAAGAAAATGATCATTGGGACACTGCAATTGCATTAAAAAAAATTAATTCCAGTGACGTAAAACAAGTAATTCGAAAAATCACTTGGACTTCTGGTACAACATATGACATGTATCGGCATGATATTAGTAGAACTAATTTATCAAAGCCTTCAGGAGTAACCAGTTTATATTCATCAAATTTTTATGTAGTAAATAGCGATTATAAAGTTTATATTTGTCTTTATAATGGCATTGATCCTGAAAATCCAGAAGGAAAACCATCATTAGATGAGCCAACTTTTACAGATTTAGAGCCAAGATCTGCTGGTAATAGTGGAGATGGATATATTTGGAAGTATCTTTATACAATTAAACCAAGCGATATTGTTAAGTTTGATTCTATTAACTTTATGCCAGTTCCTAGAGATTGGGAAACCAATTCTACAGATTCGGCTGTAAGAAACAATGCTTCTACTAGTGGACAATTAAAAATTGTAACAATTGTAAATCGTGGAGTTGGTTTAGGAACAGCAAACAAAACTTATACCAGAGTTCCTATTCGTGGAGATGGTTTTAATGCAGAAGCAACAGTCATTATTAATAATGATTCTAAAGTAGAATCTATTACTATTTCTAATGGAGGATCTGGATATACCTACGGAACTGTTGATTTAGTTGCTGGAAATGTACCGACAGGAACAACCGCACCAACTTTTGATGTAATTATTCCACCTAAAGGTGGACATGGTGCAAACATTTATAGAGAATTGGGTGCATTTAATGTTTTAATTTACTCTAGAATTGAAAATGACTCCCAAAATCCAGATTTTATTACAGGAAATCAAATTGCTAGGGTTGGAATTATTGAAAATCCAGAGGCATATGGATCAACTTCTTTATTAAATCTTGATAAAGCAAGTGCAGTCTATGCTCTAAAATTGACTGGAGTTGGATATAGTTCAGCTACATTCGCAGCAGATAGTAGAATCACTCAAACAGTTGGTGTTGGATCTACAGCGGTTGGTAGGGTTATTTCATATGATCAAAATACTGGTGTTTTAAAATATTGGCAAGACAGAACCTTGGTTGGGTTTAATACTGATGGAACCCAAAATTCTCTTCCAACATATGGATTTAAATTAAATAGATTTACTTCCTTACCAGCAAGTGGAGGTTCTCTAACGATTCAAGGTGGCAGCACAAACCTTTCAATTGACACTGGATTTAGTGGTATTTCAACTACAATAAATAGTAGGACATATTATTTGGGCCAAGATTTTACAAGTGGTGTAGCAAATCCAGAAGTCAAAAAATATTCTGGAAATACAATTTATGTTGATAATCGTCCATCGATTACTAGATCAACTAACCAAAAAGAAGATATTAAAGTCATTTTGCAATTCTAAAGAATCATGCCTCAACAGACTAACCTCAACGTTTCGCCATATTTTGATGATTTTGATGCAACAAAAAATTATCATAAGGTATTATTCAAACCGGGATATCCTGTTCAGGCAAGAGAATTAACGACTTTACAATCAACTCTACAAAATCAAATTGAGCAATTTGGTAATCATGTATTTAAAGAAGGATCTGTTGTAATTCCAGGCCAGATAAACTATAACAATCAATTTTTTGCTGTAAAAATTGAAAATCAATATTTGGGAATAGATGTAAATCAATATCTTCCAGGCTTAGTAGGAAAAACTATTATTGGAGATACTACTAAAGTTGAAGCAAAAATTATTCATGTTTTGACTGAAAATGAAATTGGAAACGAGTATGCTACATTATATGTAAGTTATTTGGCATCTGGTATTGAAGAGCAAAGAGTATTTTCCGATAGAGAAAAATTAAACCTGCAAGAACTTTTTACTAAAGATGCTATTATTATTCAGGCAGGGGAAGGATTTGCAAATACAACTTCAGACTGCTCAGCTATTGGATCAGCAATCATTTTATCTGCTGGTATCTATTTCTTAAGAGGATCTTTTGTTGAAGTTGATGATGAAACTTTAATTTTAGATCCATACTCAAACCAACCATCATACAAAGTCGGACTTGATGTTATTGAAGAAATCATTACTTCAGACGAAGATGAAAGTTTAAATGATAATGCTCAAGGATTTTCAAATTATGCTGCTCCAGGCGCTGATCGTTTTAAAATTTCAGCACAGTTATCTAAAAAAGAAATTGATGTAGTTAATACAGAAAACTTTGTAGGACTTCTTGAAATTAGAAATGGTGTATTAATCAAAAACACTACACCAAATCCACAGTATAATGTTCTTCAAACAGAGTTGGCAAGAAGAACTTCAGACGAATCTGGCGATTACTATGTAAAATCGTTTTCAATCACTCCAAAAGAGACATTAAACAATTATTTGGGAAATAGTGGGGTATTTGATCCCGTACAGTTAACATATAATAATAATGTTCCAGCAGATGATTTAGGAACTTATAAAATTTCTCCAGGAAAAGCTTATATCAAAGGTTGTGAGGTAGAAACAACTTCTACTGTATTTTTAGACTTTAAGAAACCAAGAACAACTAAAACACAACCCAACGCAAGTATTCAATACTTAACTGGTTCAACTTATACATTAAATCGTGTTTATGGCGCTCCTAACTTAGATCTTGCAAGTCCTTTTATTGTAAGTTTAAGAGATTCGAGAGTTGGAACATCTCAGACAGTTGGGGCAGGAAAAGAAATTGGAGTTGCTAGAGTTTATGATTTTGCTCTAGAATCAGGATCCTATACTACTTCAAATGCAAACTTAAATCAATGGGATATTGCATTATTTGATATTGAAACTTATACCGAAATTTCATTGAATGAACCAATTACATTATCTACTCCAGTTCACATTAAAGGAAAGGCAAGTGGAGCTACTGGTTATCTGAGATTTGATGTTAATAATGCCGGTATTATAACGGCATACGGTGTTCAAGGATCTTTTGCATCTGGAGAAAAGTTTATTTTCAATGGAGTTGAAACTACAAGTAGAGTTTCTACTGCAATTACCGAGTATACTACTAGAGATATACAATCCGTATCTCAATTAAGTGGTATTAGCACTATCTTTACCGGAGATATTATTCCATCAGCAGTTTACAACGTTGGAATTGCTTCTATTACTGCACTATCAACAGCAGGTATTAGTAGCATTACAATTCCAACATCAACTGATTTTACATTTACAAATAATTTAAAAGTTGGATCATTAGTTGGATATACAGTCCCAGGTTCTGCACTTCCAACTTTATCTAAAGTATTAACAATAGAACCAAGAACAATTACAGTTACTGGTATTACTACTGTTACGGGAATCAATAAGGGATCTCCACCTTCAACATCTTCTAATGTAACTGACTTAACTATTCTTGGATCAAGGTTCCAAATTTCTTCAGACAATACTTTATATACTCAACTTCCAAAATCATATGTCATGTCGGTAGATTTGACTGAATCAAATTTAACCATTAGAAAAGAATTTTCTGTTTCAATTACGAGCAATCAGACAAATACTGTTACTGCAGGAACTAACGAGTTCTTCTTACCTTTTGACGAAGAAAGATATGTTTTAACCCGTTCAGATGGAACATTTGAAGTTTTAACTTCCGACAAGTTGGTTTTTGATAGTGAATCTAAGCAACTTACAATCTTTGGATTGGGGACAAATGATACAAATGCTAGATTAATTACAACATTAAGAAAAATTAATGTTACATCAAAAGTAAAAAATAAAAACAGAATCAATACTTTAGTTATTAATAATTCAAAGTTAAGTGCATCTGGGATTGGATCCACGACATTAAATGATGGACTTACATATGGATCATATCCATATGGTACAAGAGTTCAGGATGAAGAAATTTCGCTGAATACTCCAGAAGTTACTTTCTTATATGCAATTTTAGAATCAAATAATACTGACGATCCAATTACTCCAGCAATTACATTCAATCAATTAAATGGCCCAACCGCAAAAACGGGCGATTTATTGGTTGGTGAGCAATTTGTTGGAAAAACCAGTAAAGCAGTTGGCGTTTATGTTGCTAGAAATAATGATTTAAAAATTGACTTTTTATATTTAAATGAAAAAACCTTTCAAGAAAACGAAGTTGTTACATTTAAAGAATCGGGAATCACTGGAGTCATTCAGACTATTGAATTAGGATCTACAAACATTTTAAACAACTATGAATTGGATTATGGACAAACTGATACAATTTATAATTATGTAAGGGTAATTAGAAAAGCAAACACTAAAGAACCATCAAAAAAATTAAAAATTATTTTTGAGTCTGCAGGATTTGCATCTTCTGATTTGGGAGATATTACAACTGCAGATTCTTATAATCAATTCGATTATTGTACAGTTGCATTTGCAAAACCAAATGTAAATAATACAGATATTTTAGATATTAGGCCAAGAGTTGCAAATTATACAACTACTGAAGGTACTAGATCCCCATTTGAATTTTTATCAAGAACATTTTCTATCAGTGGCAATAGTGGAAGAAATATTCTTGCATCAGACGAATCTATTGTATTAAGTTATTCACATTATCTTCCAAGAGTTGATAGATTGTTTTTAACTAAAGAAGGAATTTTCCAATTAAACTTAGGAGATCCTGCAGAAAATCCCGAATTACCTCCAGCGTTACCAGACGCATTAGAAGTTGCTACAATTACATTACCACCATATCTGTGTGATGTATCAAAAGTACAAATAAACTTCTTACAGCATAAGAGATATCAAATGAAAGATATCTCAAATCTTGAAGAAAGAATTAAAAATTTAGAGTCATATACAACTTTAAATCTTTTAGAAACAGTTACTCAAAACACAACAATTAAAGATACTTTGGGTGTTGATAGATTTAAATCTGGATTCTTTGTTGACGATTTTACAACAACAAATTCTCAAAATAAATCAACAATTATCAAAAATAGTATTGATCCAGTAAACTCAGAGTTGCGTCCATCTCCATACACAACTCAAGTTGACTTATTAATTGGTTCTAAATCCTTAATCGGTATCGGACAATCTGTAGATCCTACTGCAGATTCTAGATTTGTAACCGATTTGGTTGGTAATAATATTAGAAGAACAGGACAGTTAATTACTCTTGATTATACTGATGTTGAAAAAGTTATTCAACCATATGCTACAAGATCTGTTAATGTCACTCCTTTCTTAGTTACAAAATATAATGGACAAATTGAACTGTTCCCATCATCAGATACTTGGGTTGATCAAGTTAGAATTGATGCAAAGCGTGTTGAAATTGATAACTTTACAGCTACACAAGATCAATTAATTGCTCAAGGATGGGATCCTCAAACAGGATATAGTCCAGTAACTTGGGGTGCTTGGGAGACAACTTGGAGTGGAACTACATCATCACAATCCCAATCGGCTCAATATTATGGTTATGGTTGGCCATATTGGGGTTGGGGAAGATATTATGGTTGGTATGGTGGATATTATGGATATTATGCAGGACATCCCCGTTATGGTGGATGGTGGGGCGGCTGGTGGGGCGGCGCTTTAGTAACAACCACAACAACCGCAACAACCACAAAGCAGCAGCAAAGATCTGGTACTCGTTTACAATTGCATGAAAGAGTTACTACCGAATCTTTAGGAGATTCTGTAGTATCCAGTGAGATGCTCCAGTACATGAGATCTCGAAACGTTGAGTTTACAGGAAAGAGATTTAGGCCTTTTACTCAAGTATATTCGTTCTTTGATGGACAAGACGTTAACACATATATCACTCCAAAATTACTCGAAATTACCATGGAGTCTGGTGTATTTGAAGTTGGCGAAACTGTCGTTGGATCACTGCCACTAAATGCAATTGCAGAAAATTTTACTCCACAAACGACTCTAGAGTCTATTGTTTTTAGAGTTGCTGCGCCGAATCATAAATATGGGCCATTTAATAATCCAATAGATATATTTGTAAGAAACCCATATGATCAACAAAATACCACTGCATTACCTTCAGATTACTCATCCACATCTACAATTCTTAATATAGACGTTTCAAGTCTTGCTGAGCAGGCTTTAGGATCTTTCTATGGAAGTGTTGTTAGTGGTATTAAATTGAGGGGACAAACTAGTGGTGCTGAGGCAACAATTAATAATGTTCGATTAGTTACTGACAATGTAGGAACAGTTATTGGATCTTTCCTCATTCCAAATCCAAATGTACCAACAAATCCAACATTTGAAACCGGAACCAAAACTTTTAGATTAACAAGTAGTTCTGTCAATTCTCAAATTGACGGTGTAGTTGATACAAGTGGCGAAGGAAGTTATTACGCTCAAGGAAAACTTGATACAATCCAAGAAACTATTGTTTCAACTAGAAGTGCTGAGTTTACGTCAGAAACATTAACTGAAAATAGAACTATAACTGAAACATCAACCAGTGCATCATCTAATGTTGTTGGATATAATCCTTGGTATAGATATGGACGTTGGGGATACTGCTATTGGGATCCTCTCGCACAATCGTTCTTTGTTGACGAAGAGAATGGTATTTTTGTAACCAAAGTTGATCTTTACTTTAGAACAAAAGATGACACTTTACCAGTCATTGTTCAATTTCGTCCAATGACATTGGGAACACCCAAATCTGAGGTTTATCCATTAAGTTCCATTGCGGTAGAACCAAAAGATATCAATGTTTCAGATGATGGTTCAGTAAAAACTACTATTGTCTTCCCCTCACCAGTTTATTTGAAAGGTGGACAAGAACATGCAATTGTTCTTCTTTCAGAATCCAATGAATATAATGTTTGGATTTCTAGATTGGGAGAAGCGACTGCAGATACGGCATCTGGCCCAGAGTCTCAACAAGTTATTGTTACTCAACAACCTCTGTTAGGATCTCTGTTTAAGTCTCAAAATGGATCAACTTGGGATCCAAGTCAATATGAAGATCTCAAGATGACTCTGTATAGGGCAGAGTTTAATACATCTTCAATTGGCGACATCAACTTCTACAATCCAGATTTAAATATTGGAAACAAGCAAATTGCAAACTTGCTTATAAATCCATTGGAACTTAATTCAAGAGTTCTCCGAATAGGATTAGGAAAAACTGTAACAGACACTGGATTAACTCTTGGAAATACGATTATTCAAACGAATTCAAATGCAAGTGGCAATTATGTAGGTGCTGCCGGTTCTGCAACAGGAACCATGACAATTGTGAATGCAGGTATCGGTTATTCTGATGGTGTTTTTGCAGACGTTGCTCTTGCAAATGTAACAGGATCTGGAAGAGACGCAACTGCAAAAATTACAATTATTAACAATGTAGCTACAGCAGCCACAATCAGTTATCCAGGTTCTGGATATAGAGTTGGTGATGTTTTAACTGCAACTAATTTTGGTGGTAGTGTATTGGGAAGAAACCTGAGACTGTCAGTCTCATCAATTGACGCAATTAATGAACTGATCGTTGATAATGTTCAAGGAACATTTACAACTGGTGCAGGAAGCACTATTGCGTATATTGCAACAGGAATTGGATCCACAAACTTAAATGGAACGGCAGGAAATGTAGAGGTAACTTATGCTACTGTCGATTCTGAAGATAAGGAAGGAACCTTCATTAAGGTAAATCATAAGAATCATGGAATGTATGCATTAAACAATGATGTTACAATTTCTGGAGTATATCCAGATTCTTTACCATCATTTTTAACTGCTGATGTTGCTAAAGATTCTACTGCATCAATTTCATTGTCAGATATGATTCTTGATCCAATTACGGGAATCAGTATTTTCCAGACATTTGAAAACGTAAGCGTAAGTTCTACAAATCCAGGTTATGTATTAATTGATCAAGAAATTATTGCTTATGAAGGTGTAAGTGGAAATACTCTTACTGGAATTACAAGACAAATTGATCAAACCAAATCGTTTACTTACACTACAGGAACTCCAGTATTTAAATATGAACTTGATGGTGTTTCGTTGAGAAGAATCAATAAAACACATACTCTTCAAGATGCATCAGATTTAGATAGATCTTTAGATCTTGATTATTATTATATCAAAGTAGATACAAGTCAGGCAGGTAAGACTGAATCTTCACCACACGGACAAGTTGATAGGAGCGTTAGTACTTCATTCCCAAGACTTTATATTAATGAAACTAAGTCTGCTGGCGGCCCAAACATTTATGCAACTCAAAATATTCCGTTTGAAATCATCAAACCAAATATTCAAACAATGAAGTTGACAAATACTAATATTACTGCAACTGTGAGAACAACTAGTGGTAGTAGTATTGATGGCACCGAAGAGTCCTATCTGGATCAAGGATTTGAACCCATTAATTTGGATGGCAACACTTACTTCTCAACACCTCGAATTATTGCATCTAAGATTAACGAATCTACTAAACTTATCCCAGCAACATTCCCAGGAAGTAAATCTTTGACATTGAATATGAAATTAAGTAGTGCTGATGAAAATATTTCTCCAGTTATTGACTTAGATAGGGTAAGTGTAATTCTTACAAGCAATAGAGTAAATAGTCCAATCACAAATTATGCTACAGACTTTAGAGTTTCATCTTTGAAAGACGATCCATCTGCATTTGTTTATGCTACAAATGCAATTTCGCTTGAAGTTCCTGCATCATCATTAAAGATTATCACAGCTGGTTATGTAAATCAATTGAGCGATCTGAGAGCATTATATGCCATCATGAAAGATCCAAATGAAACTCCAGTATACTATCCATTCCCAGGTTATAATAATTTAACTAATCTTGGATCAATCATTGATTCAGCAAATAATGATGGACTTCCTGACAAGAATATTGCAAAATCAGCAAACTTTAAGAACTTAAGTCCTGAATTGGAATATAAAGAGTATCAATTCACTATTAATAACTTACCAGAGTTTAGATACTTTAGTGTTAAATTAATTGGATCTTCTCAAGATCAGGCTCATCCACCAAGATTAAGAGAATTTAGAGTTATTGCTCTCGCATGATATGATGTTTTCTAAAGTAGACGGACATGACAACTTAGTTCGTGACGAACAAACTCAAGCAATTTTGAATGTTAACATGGTTGAATATAAAAATTACTTAGAACAAAAACGTGTTAAGGAGATTGAATTTGAAAAAATTCAGTCTCTAGAAAATGAAGTAAATTCTATGAAAAGTGATTTAGATGAGATTAAAAATTTGCTCAGGAGTATGATCAATGGATCCAAATAGTATTACATTAGAAAATATTAATAAAATGTTTGAATATGAGAAACATTCAAGAGATATAGATAGTATTAATGATCTTGAAACTTTGAAAACCCTTTCAAGGATGTATATTAAGTTGTATCTAAAACAACAAGAAGTCTTGACACAACTCTAATGGCACAACCATCTACTCGACAAGAGCTTATCGATTATTGTAAAAGAAAACTGGGTTATCCAGTTTTAGAGATCAATGTTGCTGATGAGCAGATTGAAGATCTTGTTGATGATGCAGTTCAATTCTTCCAAGAAAGACACTTTGATGGTGTCTATCAAACTTATATGAAATATCAGATCACACAAGATGATATTGATAGAGGAAGAGCAAGAGGTGGATCATCTGGATCTGTAGGCATTACAACCACAACTGTAACTGAAACTGTAGGATATAGTACATCATTTAAATATGAAGAGAATGGAAATTATTTGCCAGTTCATCCATCCGTAATTGGAGTAAACAAAATTTATAAATTTGACGGCACTAATAGTATTACTCATAATATGTTTAGTGTTAAATATCAGTTGTTTCTCAACGATGTTTATTATTGGGGATCTACTGAATTGTTAACTTATGCAATGGTTAAAACTTATCTTGAAGATATTGATTTTCTTTTGACAACTGATAAACAAATTAGGTTTAATAAAAGACAAGATAGACTTTACTTAGATATTGATTGGGGTAGTGCAGCAGTGGGAAATTGGATCATTATCGATTGTTGGAGAACAATGGACGGTAATGATTATGCACGAGTGTGGAATGATTCTTTCTTAAAACCATACTTAACAGCGTTGATTAAACGTCAGTGGGGACAAAATTTAATTAAATTCCAAGGAGTCAAACTTCCTGGAGGAGTTGA
>Ga0194127_10001992_pt1 | contig 28631 bp, 21 predicted proteins | sample TA2KigC100mmetaG_FD_148624 | JGI IMG/M metagenome (GOLD analysis project Ga0194127, IMG submission 148624) | Freshwater microbial communities from Lake Tanganyika, Tanzania - TA2015036 Kigoma Deep Cast 100m | ecosystem: Environmental > Aquatic > Freshwater > Lake | place: Tanzania: Lake...
ATGACGTGCTCGGGAGAGAAATTGCAACGCTTGTTGATGAAATTAATGACCCAGGAATTTATAATTCTCAATTATCAATTCTCAATTCTCAATTATCCACTGGGATCTATTTCTATCAGCTCAAAGCGGGAAATTTTATTGAAACGAAAAAAATGGTTGTAGTGAAATAATAACTTAAAACATTGATACAACCTTTGAAGTCTAAGATATCATCTGAACACCCACCATAACGACAATAAGATCAAAATAAGTAAAATTGATAAGACAATATTCACGTGCCGCCATTTTGTCTTCTTATGAAAATCGACCTCGACTTCAGAGAATGTGAGATTTTTTAGCTGCGTCTTTTCAGGCTTTAATGTTGCATAGCTGACTGCAACCAAAACAGATGAACAAACCACAAACAGAAAAACAGCGTAATGCAGAAAATTCACTTCAGCAATGTATTTTTGAAATTCATTTTGGATCGGCTCGATTTTATTCTGAACTTCAATTATAAATCTAAAAGCACCGAGAATTAATCCAGTTAGAAGCGATGCGATGGCTCCTTTTCCATTTACTCCATTCCAAAAAATCCCAAAAAGAAAAACTGCTGCAATCGGCGGGGAAATATATGCCTGTACGCTTTGCAGATAAACATACATTCTTTCATCGCTCAATAATCCAATGAAAGGAATCCATAACAAACCAAGTAAAACCATAACTCCAGTAGCGAGCTTGCCGAATCGTACGATTCTTTGTTCATCGGCGTTCGGACGCATTCGTTTGAAAATATCAATCGTGAGTAGAGTTGAAGTTGAATTGAACATCGCACTAAGGGAAGACATTAATGCGGCAAGCAAGCCGGCAACAACAATTCCTTTCAATCCGGATGGAAGCAGCGTGGTCACCATCCATGCATAAGCTTTATCGCCTGTCACTTCTCCATTCGAAAGACTGTATGCAATCACTCCAGGAAGAACTAAAATAAAGACAGGTAATATTTTCAAAAATCCCGCAAAGATAGTTCCGCTCTGTGCATGATCGAGATTGCGCGCACTTAAAACTCTTTGAACAATATATTGATCCGTGCACCAATACCACACTCCCAAGATAGGTGCACCCAAAACGATGCCTGTCCATGGAAAATCCGGATCGCTCATCGGTTTGAACATACTCCAAAAATCAATCGGTGTGCTCGCAACCACTGCATCCCATCCGCCTGCTTGGTTCAATCCGATTAGCGTGAGTGCAATAGAACCAAAAATCAAGATAAACATTTGCACTAAATCAGTATAAATTACAGCAGCGAGTCCGCCAATAACCGTGTACAATCCGGTGATCAAAACAATCACGATTGCAGAGGTGTACATATCCCAGCCGACAACAGCATTTAATAAAATTCCTCCTGCATAAAGTGAAATAGAAATTTTTGTGAGAACGTATGCAATGATGGAAACAATGCTTAAATAATATCTCGCAGCTGAATTATACCGCCTTTCGAGAAACTCGGGCATAGTGAAAACTCCCGACTTCAAATAAAATGGAGTGAAGACCCAGCCAAGCAAAAGTACAATTAAAACTGCGAGCCACTCAAAATGTCCAACAGCAAGCCCTGATTTCGAGCCGGTTCCAGCTAATCCAAGAAAGTGTTCACTTGAAATGTTCGTTGCAAACAAAGACGCTCCAATTGCAATCCAGCCAACATTTCTGCTGGCAAGAAAATAATCTGTGCTGGTTTTCCCTTTTTTTCTAAAGTAGTATCCGATAGAAAGGACAATTATGAAATAGATAATAACAATTGCGAAGTCTAAGTTTGAAAATGATGTCGGCACTCTGTCTCCTTAAATCTGAATTTCAAAAGATTGCGTGCAAGTTAGTCTTGTGATTCACAAGATGCAAGAATGCGGATTTATGAGCTTGATCAGTATTATCGTGAACAATCATAAAAATCTGAGTCCCATTCTTTGTTATTTCTCTCGCCCTTTTAATTATAGTCTTAAAATATTTATATTGTCTTAGTACATTTTAGAGTTACTTAGGAAATGAATGTTAAATAAAGAATCACTTGGAATTTGCATTGGCGCATCGACTGTTACAACAGTTCGGCTAATCGACTCATTTGGCAAACAAGAAATATTTTCTTCATCAGCCGTGCCGCATCACGGTGATCCGAAGAATGTGATCGAAGAGATTTTAAGAAATGAGAGTGTAGAAAAAGTTGCTGTGACTGGAAGAAAATTCCGCAAATTGATGCATCTTACATCAATTCCCGAACCTGAAGCTGTTGAACTTGCACTGCAGCATCTAAAACTTTCTGCTGATATTGTGGTAAGCATTGGCGGAGAGAATTTTATCGTTTATCAATTAGACGAGAAAAACAAAATTTCAAAATGCATCACAGGGAATAAATGCGCCTCCGGAACAGGTGAATTTTTTCTTCAGCAGATAAAACGTATGGACTTGGGGCTCGATGAAGCAATCGATCTTTCAGATTCCTCAAATCCCTATAGTATTTCGGGACGATGTTCGGTTTTCTGTAAATCCGATTGTACACACGCCCTGAACAAAGGTGTTGCAAAGGGGGAAGTGGTCGCCGGACTTTCGCGAATGGTTGCCCAGAAAGTGATCGAGCTTACTTCAATTCTCAATCCTAAAAATGTAATTTTGATCGGCGGTGTAACTCAGAACGATGTTGTAGTCAAATATTTGCAAGATCACTTTGAAAATATTTTAGTTCCAAACGAAGCAGCCTGCTTTGAAGCACTTGGTGCTGCGTGCTATTCTTATAATAATATTACAATTCCTCTGAACGGAAAATCTTTTTTCAAAGAAGAACTTTCAACCTTCGCGTTTTTTGACGATCTGAAAAAACATGTCAATAAAGTTCAGTTCAAAGAATTTAATTTTTCAAAAGCTTCGGAAGGTGAAGAATGCATTTTAGGTCTTGACGTCGGCTCGACCACTACCAAAGCTGTCTTGATGAAAGTCTCAGATAACGCAATAATTGCATCTGAATATTTGAGAACAAACGGCGATCCGATAAAAGCATCTGTCGAATGCTACGAAAGTCTTCTATTGCAACTAAATGTTTCAATAAAAATTATTGGACTTGGTGCCACGGGTTCCGGCAGATACATATCTGGTCTTCACGCGCAAACTGACGGGATCGTAAATGAAATTATCGCACATGCAAATGCGACAATTTATTTCGACAAAGAAGTCGATACAATTTTTGAGATCGGCGGGCAAGATGCAAAGTACACTTACATAACCGCGGGCGTACCTTCTGATTACGCGATGAACGAAGCGTGTTCTGCCGGCACAGGTTCTTTTCTTGAGGAAGCGGCAAAGGAGTCGTTGAACATTGATTACACTTCAATCGGAGAGCTTGCTCTTAAAGCAGATCAACCGCCGAACTTTAACGATCAGTGTTCGGCATTTATAAGCAGCGACATAAAGAACGCACTGCACGAAGGATTGTCGAAAGAAAATATTATTGCAGGTTTAGTCTATTCGATATGTTTGAACTATGCGAACCGAGTAAAAGGGAATCGCCCAACCGGCAAAAAGATTTTTATGCAGGGAGGAGTTTGCTACAACAAAGCCGTTCCGGTTGCAATGGCTGCACTGACCGGAAAGGAAATAATCGTTCCACCTGAACCTGGATTGATGGGGGCATTTGGTGCCGCTCTTGAGATAAAGAAAAGACTCGAGCTAAATTTAGTTGAGCAAAAAAAATTTTCTCTTGCGGATTTGATTGAAAGAAAAGTTGAATACGGCACGGATTTCATTTGTGCTGGCGGTGCTGAAAAGTGCGATAGAAAGTGCAGCATTTCAATTATTTCAATAAATGGAAAGAAATTTCCGTTCGGCGGTGCATGTAATAAATATTACGATAGAAAAAATGTCTCGGCTAAGAATGTTATCGAAAAGAATCTTGTAAGCTTGAGGCAAAAACTTGTTTTCGAAAAATACATTCATCCGAAAGAACTTTCGAGAGATGCAAAGTTAATCGGTATCTCAAAATCTTTTTTGACGAATACTTATTATCCTCTGTTTTATAATTTCTTTACTCAGCTCGGTTTTCAAATAATTCTGGGAGATGAGCCGCGGAAAGAGGGGATAGAAAAGCAGCAGGCGGCGTTTTGTTTCCCTGTTGAACTTGCACATGGGTTCTTTCAAGATTTAATTGGTAAAAATCCAGACTATATTTTTCTGCCTCACATACAGGAAGTCTTCGATCCTAAGTCGAATTATTACAACAAGACTTGTGTCTTTGTCCAATCAGAAAATTATTATCTGCGGACAACCTTCAAAAATCAATTGAATGGAACTGAAATTCTCACACCAATTTTAAACTTTTCGAACGGTTATGAATCGGTAAAGGATGAATTCTTAAAACTCGCTAAACACCTTGGAACAGATAGATTTGAAGCTTCTTCAGCTTTCGATTTTGCCGTTGGAGAGTTGAAACAAATGTTCAAGGAATTCAAGCAGATCGGTAGAAACGTTCTTTCTAAATTGCAAGAAAATCCTGATGATTTCGCTGTTGTGCTATTTGGACGCTCATACAATTCGTTTGCGAAGGAAGCGAATCTCGGTATCCCTCAAAAATTTGCATCCAGAAATATAACTATCATTCCGCACGATTTTCTCCCAAGTGAAGACTATGAAAGCTTTACTCACATGTACTGGGGAGCAGGCAGTCAAATAATGCGTTCGTGCAGATTCGTAAAAGCACATCCACAGTTATTTGCCTCGTACATTACAAATTTCAGCTGCGGACCTGATTCCTTTTTAATTACATATTTTAGAAATGTGATGGGGAATAAACCCTCGCTCACGCTTGAACTCGATAGTCACTCAGCGGATGCGGGAATCAATACAAGAATTGAAGCGGCGCTCGACATCATCACTCGTTACCGAGAACTTTCGAAGCTTGGATTTATCGAAGAGAGCAAAACAAAATTCAAACAGCTGAATATTAAAGATACTTATACGATAGTCGATTCGGATTCGAAAGAACTTTCCATCAAAGATCCTTCTATAACAATGTTTATTCCAAGTATGGGAGAATATTCGACTTCTGCGTTTGCTGCCGCATTCAGAAATATTGGGGTGAATTCAAAAGCTTTGCCTGTTTACGATTATACAACTCTCTCGCTTGGAAGAGGAAATACTTCATGTAAAGAATGTTTGCCGCTTATACTTTGCTCCGGTTCGCTTTTAAATGCATGTAATAATCGGGCAAGTGAAGAGGAGAAGATTCTTTTTTTCATGGCTGAATCTGCTGGGCCCTGCAGATTAGGCCAATATCAAAACTTTTTAAAGGAATTGATTAGAAAAAAGGAATTAAGGAATGTCGGTGTTTACACTTTAAGTGATGAGAATTCTTATGATGGACTTGATGATGATTTCATCAAACGCGGTTGGGCAGCAATTACACTAGGCGATGTTTTTCAAAATATGAATCTCGCCCTTCAGGTTTTAGCTGAAGACAAAACTTCGGCTGTTGAAACTCTGAATAAAGAATGGGAAAAAGTCATTTATTCACTTGAACACGATTCATTGGAAAATGTTTTTTCTCAAATGGAATCAGCAGCAGAAGTAATTTCAGGGATTGAAAAGAGGATTTCGTATAATGATGCTGTTAAGGTTGTCTTGACAGGAGAAATTTTTGTTCGGAATGATGAATTTTCTCGCCAAGAATTGATAAATCGATTGCTTGAGAGTAATGTTTTGGTAAAAGTTGCACCAATCGGTGAGTACGTATTCTATTCAAGCTATTTGATGAAAAAAGATTTGCTGAAAGAATCTTTAAGTCTTAAACAGAAAGCGAGAGTCTATTTAAAAGATCATTTTCAAAAGAAGATTGAAAAGAGAATTAAAAAATGTTTTGTTAAGACAGGCTTGATTGAGTATGAATTAATTGATATTGAAAAACTCGTGAACAAGGCAAAACACTTGATTAATCCTCAATTGCATGGCGAAGCAATTCTTACTATCGGATTAGCATTAAGCGAAATTATGGATCACACGGCCGGTGTTGTTGCTCTTGGTCCATTCAGCTGCATGCCGTCTCGAGTTGCAGAGTCAATTCTAAATTCTGAAATGACTCTTTCTGGCAAGGAGCTCGCAGAGAAAAAAACATTGAAAAAATATTCAGCGGAACTTGAAAATCTCCCATTCCTGGCCATCGAAACTGATGGGAATTTATTTCCGCAAATAATTCAGTCGAAGATTGAGATATTTATACTCCAAGCACAGCGGCTTCATAAAAAATTGCAGCAAATTAATCACCCTGAAAAAGTTAGATATCAAGACGCACTGCAAAACAGAGTCATCGATTACTTTGAGAGTAAATATAAGCAACGATATTCGGAAAAAATCGAAGCGGAAAGTCAAGTCGCCTCAGGCATAGAATATTGAGTGAATTGTATTTAATGTCTGCCCATCTTCAAAAAAAATAGAGCGCAGATTTCACGGATTAAACTGATTCACTCGGATTTAAAGTAAACACATACAGTATCCTTAATCTTCAGCGATAATTCATCTTTATTTCTTTTCATATTTCCAATTGCGTCCTTTTCCTTCGGCGAGCCATTCGACCGTCGTAGCGAGGCGCTTGTTTCGTGTTTCTTCCGTTTTTGCTTCCGTTACCCATTCGACGTACTCTTTTTTGTGACTGTAGCTGAACGTATCGAAAACTTTTAAAGCTTTTTTATTCTTTGAAATCGCCCTAATAAAATAATCCGGAACAATCAGTTCTTTCTTTGACCTGCTTGAACTGATTTTTGGTTGAGTAATCCCTTCGTCATTTAGCTTCATTGCTTCTTTTATGTATTCAGTCATTACATTATCCGATGGAAGATCTTTCAGTGATGTAATTCTTCCAAGATGTCCCATTGCCGATTCTTTTACATTTGAAAAAACCTTGTATTTATCTTTCATTAGACTTGCTTTCCAAAATGTAAATGCACAATGGCTTTTGAATGAAGCCATACTGCACATCATCCCTTTATAATCAAAGTGAGGGAAACTCCATTTAATTTTTTCCTCAACATCTGGACAGGCTTTGTGTACCAGTGTTCGCAATTTGTTCAGTATCGGTTTGGCAAACTCATTGGATTTTCCGATGTATGCATCGACTTTTTTATCGAATGTACCCATAATTTCTTACTCCTAATTTTGCATAGTTGCGTTTTTGAATTATAATTTATCTTCTTTTAACTTCAAAAAAAACGATACAACTCAATAATCAATTCATAAAAAAAATCATTTGGATTTTAAATGGCTCTTATTTAGATTTGGTCTAAATAATGATAAGAATCAATAAGGATTTAAATGAAACGTTTTCTTCTTCTAGTTACCGTACTTCTTTTTGCAATAAATATTAACTCTTTTGCAGATAGAAGATATTTTGGACGATCTTATACTTCGTACACTCTTCCGAAAGGTGCTTTTGAATTAGAGATTTGGAATACAGGCAGAATCGGCAAAGATGCTGGATTTTATTATCGATGGCAACCAAGAGCAGAGTTCGAATATGGTGTAACCGATAGATTTACTGCATCTCTCTATTTCAATTTCAACGAAGTCCGATCAAAAGACAATAGTTATCCATCAAAAGGATTTAGTCTAAGTACCACCTCACTCGAATTCAGATACAGATTAACGAATCCGAATGAAATATTCATAGACCCGGCTCTTTACTTTGAATTTGCATATGGAGGCGATAAAATTGTTTACGAACCGAAACTCTTACTTTCAAAACGATTTGACAATTTCATTGCTGTAGCTAACGTAGTCTCCGAAATTGAGAGATATGTAGCGGACAATAAAACCGAATCTAAATTCGAACTTACTAGTGGATTGCTTTATGAAGTTACGCCTTCGTTTGGTTTAGGCGTAGAATTCAGAAATCACAGGAACTTTGAAAACATATACGAAAAGAGCAAGAACGAAGCGACATTCGTTGGCCCGACAATAAATTTCCAAACTGAAAGTTTTTATTTAACATTTAACTTCTTGCATCAAATTGCCGGCAGTCCATCAACAGGACAGAATTTAGATCTGAAAGAACACGAGAAATATGAAGTTAGAACTATTTTAGGTGTTGAATTATAATGAAATTGATGTCCGGATTTGTCTTTTTTCTGTTTCTCATTGGATGCTCGAATCCAGCATTTAAGCATGATACAAAGTTTCCGGAAGGACAAAATCTGTATTTCTCAAAATGCGGCGGCTGTCATAAGATTTATGATCGCGATAAATATTCCCAGTTGCAGTGGGAAAAAATCATGAATGATATGACAGCAAGATCGAAGCTTAATGAAACAGATTTTAACTCAATTCTTGAATATTTGAAAGAAAGGTAGGAATTTTAATTCCTGCCTTTTTGATCCTTAGTATTGGATCAGGCACAAATATTCTCATAACTCCAAAAATTTTTCCTTTACCAATTTTTACATTTGATTTCCCGCAATTAATGATATATTTGTAACCAAAAAAATAGGTGCCCTTAAGTTTTGGATTTTACAGATAAGCTCCACTTCATGCAGTGTATAAACGAAAACTGCAAATTGTTTCATTTCATCCGAGCAAGCCAAATCGAAAATTCCGATTCAATGTTATGTGAAAGATGCCGCAGTAAAAAAGAAAAAGAACATGTTGTTCAATGCCTGGCTTGTAAAGTTATTTTAGATTTCATTCCCCTGCTCGCAAATGAGACACCCAATGTACTCTATGTTGAAAAATGTTCGCTGTGCGGCGGAACTTTTGAAGATGAGGTAAAAATAATCGGCAGTCCGTCAAACGAGCTGTACTTTTAAGGTTTTTTTCTGCTCTACTATGAGCAGAATTTAATCTGCAATTTCATTCAAGATTTCTTTTAAGAGAATTTCCTTGTCCACTCATATAATATGATTGATGCCGCTATAGATACGTTCAGTGATTCCGCCTTCCCAAATTTCGGAATTGCGATAGTCTCGTCTGCGATTTTATTTATTTGCTCACTTATTCCCACTGATTCATTCCCAAAAATTACTGCACAATTTTCAGAGAAATCGAATTGAGATAAATCTTTTCCCGTTGTTGAAGTTGAAATTATTTTCATTCCGGATGATTTTAGCTTCTCACAAAATGAAAGAAGGTGAACATTATGTAAAATCAGCAAATGGAAAATTGAGCCCATCGAACCTTTAACAACTTTTGGATTGGTCAGTTCAACCGTTGACTCATCACATATTATTCCATTAATTCCGAACCAATCTGCTGAGCGGATAATTGTTCCAAAATTTCCCGGATCCGAAATATTTTGCAGAATGAGAAATTTCTTACTCGATAAATTAAATACTTCATCTTCTAAAAATTGTTTTCGCTCAACAAGAGCAGCAATTTGAGATGGAGTTTTATCGCTGGAGAATTTTTCAAACTCTTTCGCTGGAATAATCGTAATGGGAATTTTCTTGCCCTTAATCAATTCAACGAATTGACTATTCTTCTTAACAACTTCATTTGATAAGAAAACTTCTATTATTTCCCAGTCGGAATGTATGCATTCTGATAAAATTTTTTCCCCTTCAATCAGAAATCGATTTTCTATTTCTCTGAACTTTTTTTGTTTTAGACTTGCAAGGAATTTTATTTTTGCTTTTGACAGCGCCATAAATTATATTTTTTTAAACTGAAATATTTGCGATTGATAAGGCATCAGCTCGAGGAATAATCCTTCATAAAACATTTCATCGCCGCTGCGTTGATATTTCTGATCACTCATTCTATCTTCGATTAAAAATTCGTTGCCGATTAAATCGAAGCTCTCAATTTTCACACGGCATTGCGATTGATAGCCAGAAAAGTTTACAACTACTAAATCTTTTTCAAGTTTATCATTTTCGTACAAATAAATTATGAAGTTTTGATATGAGGGACTTCTTTCCCAAGCTGCAAGTGGGATTAATGCTTTAAAGTATCCATCCCTTATCGCTGAATTCTGAGCTAGCTCAAATAGTTTTTTGTAAAATTGATGGATTTCAACATCAATCTTTTCGGGCTGAATTCTAGTTAATTGAATCGCATGAGGAATTTTTCTCCCTTCCATCTGTCCTTCATGCAGTAATTTTACAGATGGAAGCGTATAGCTCAGAACGGCACAAGCATAATGCTTATCCCGAGTCAGTATCGAAGTCACTCTTTGTTCGTCGTGATTTTCGAGAAAAACCAATCTTCCCTTTTCAAACGTAAATGTATGTTGAATGTATTCCCGTAACCTCGGACAATTGTATTGCGTTAAACAATCGTAAAGTTTTTTATCGTAAACATAATCGAATCCGAGATCGAGCATTGTTTTTTCTTTATCCCAGTAAACTTCCGCGATGAAAAGAAAATCGGGATTTACTTTTCTCACCGATAAAATTGCATCATACCAAAATTCTTTTCCGCTTGGGACGATATCTCCCGGAAGAGGATAATCCTTCCAATTCACATTAAACACTTCGCTCAATAATAACATCGACATATCGCATCTTACACCATCGCATAACTCTGAGATCTTTAACAGCTCTTTAATCATGTATTTATGAACTGATTTTGAACGATAATCTAACTGCAATGTGTCTTTCCATGCAGGGAAAAATGGATCTTTCCCGTGTGCGAGAAAAATTTCTCCTTTGATGCCCGTATGTTTAAAATAATTTTCAACGCGCTCCGGTGGGATAGGCTCATTTACTTTCACAAAATATCCTGGATTTTTACCTACAATTGGATTGTCAAGAGCAACGTGATTTGGGACAAAGTCGAGAATAATTCCAATATCAAATTTATCTCTCAGCTTTTTTCTAAATGTATTAAATACCTTTTTCCCGCCGAATCCCTTTGCAATTTCGTATTTTTTTATTGCATAAGGAGATGAAGCAATATCTTTTTCGGTCCAGTCTGATAGGCATTCTGAATATCTTCCATGAAGTTCTTGCAGTTGGAATGCAAGTTTTTTACCAGTCAGACTTTGTTCGTACATTCCAATCAGCCAAATGTATTTTACTCCGATTTTTTTCAATTCAATGAAAAAGTTATCGGGAATGTCATTCAGTGTTTTAATTGAGTTGATGTTTGATTTGAAGCGATTGAACAACTCGCGGATATCGACTTCATAGATTAAATCTGTGTTGTTCATCTTAGATCAAGAAATATCTTGCCTCCGGGTGATGAATAATTATTGCCGACGTGCTCTGTTCTGGAATCATCTGGTATTCTTCTGTCAATGATACATCGATTCTTGAAGGATTAAGAAGTTTGAAAATTTTATTTTGATCCTCCAAATTTGGACAAGCAGGATATCCAAACGAAAATCGAGCCCCTTGATACCCCTGCTGAAATAATTTTTTTATATCACGAGAATCTTTATCTGCAATATTAAGCTCTTCTCTTACTTTTTTATGCCAGTATTCAGCAAGGGCTTCTGCTGTTTCGACTGACATTCCATGGAAGTACAGATAATCAGTATAATGATCATCGTTAAAAAGCTGATGCGAATATTCGGATGCGGTTTTTCCAACTGTTACAACTTGAAATGCTGCTACATCAAATTTGTCTGAACCGAGAGGTGCAATAAAATCCGAAATACAATAATGCGGTGCTTTATTCTGGCGTGGAAAAGTAAATCGCAGGTATTCTTTTACTTCATTAACTTTTAATTCACCGTTCAAATCCCAAATATTTGTAATTTGATTCTCGCTGTAAGTCTGAGGCACAAAAATTATCAAATCATTCCCATCAGATTGTGCTGGAAAATATCCATAAACAACTTCCGGATTCAACAGTTTCTTTGTTTTGATTTCATTTTTAAGATTTTCAAAAACCGGCAGCACTTTTTCTTTTAGAACTAAGTCATACTCTTCATCCGTTTTGTTTTTTTTCTTGTATTGCCATTGTCCTCTGAATAATGCCGTTTCATTTATATATGGAAAAATTTCATCAAGCTGAATATCTAATGCCAGCTTGGTTCCCCAAAACGGAGGTTTAGGAAGTGAATCCAATCGAGTGATGTTGCTTTGACGATTAGTATTTGTTTTTTCATACAAAGATATTTTAGCATCGCTTCCCACAAGTGAATCTTGTTGTTCTTCCACATCTTGTGAAGAAATTTCTGTTTGATTGATATTTGATGAGAACTCTCCCGCTTTCACTTTTTTCATAAATCGTAAACCGTCGAAAGCGTCTGCAGCATAGTGAACATGCCCATTATAAATTTTTGAAAGATTATTTTCGACAAATCGCCGAGTTAATGCCGCCCCTCCAAGAACAACTGGAATAGTCAAATTCTGTTCGTTCATAACTTCGAGATTTTCCTTCATGATTAAAGTAGATTTCACAAGGAGTCCGCTCATCCCAATTGCATTGGCATTTCGCTTGTTGAACTCGTCTATCATTGTCTCGACAGAACACTTTATCCCAAGGTTGAAAACCGTGTAGCCGTTGTTTGTTAGAATAATATCTACAAGATTTTTTCCAATATCATGAACATCTCCCTTAACTGTTGCAAGAACAATTTTTCCTTTTGAATCCCCTTCGGTTTTTTCCATAAATTGCTCAAGATATGAAACTGCGTTTTTCATCACTTCTGCACTTTGCAGTACGAATGGAAGCTGCATTTGCCCTGCTCCGAATAATTCACCGACGTCTTTCATTCCATCAAGTAATATTTCATTTATAATCTCTAATGCAGAATATTTTTTTAACGCGTCATCTAAATCTGATTGAAGTCCGATCTTGTCACCATCAATGATCCTTTGCTTTAATTTATCCTCGATAGAAATGGCTTTTTTCTTACTCTTAGCCTTAGTCTCAGTCTTAGCCTTAGAATAATATTCCATTAGCTCATGAAGCGGGTCGTACACAAGCTTTTTATTTAAATTTTCGTTCATTAGTACTTAATAAATTTGGTTAAATATAACTAAGGTTATGCTGAAAAGAAATTACGATCAGCTGGGCTGTTTAAGCAGAAAATTTTATAATATTTGAATCTCTCCAAAAAAATTCAGTTTTACACATGTTTTATCCCGCCACAAAACCGAAATAGATATGTCTCGTCAGAAAAAGAACAAAATGGATACTCATATTAACCTCAATGAGAGGGACACCTCAATCAGCAACTTTAGCAATTAACGAACGTTCTGCAGAATTAATTACCCCGCCGAAAGCGGCAGGGAATTTTCCCTGAGAGATTAAAATCTGAAATTGTTTTTTCAACTTCAGCACTAAACACATCTTCTTCTCCTTTCTCGTTAATAGGATGCGATTGATTAATTTTTCCCGAGTATCACATCATAACTTCTCCTACATCCATTGTGGAACAGCCTTTATTGGGAAAATAGTAAGGATAATTTTATAAAAATGCAAAACAATTCGACTTGTACAAAAAAACTGTACCTGAAAAATTGTATTATTTAATCAATTGTGTTCTTATTAACTTTGTACGCTTTTTTATAGACTTATTATAGGATTTTACAGATGAACAAATTTTTTCTACACTTAATTTTTTTTCTTATCCTCACTGGAACTGCTGCGGCACAAACAACACCTGCCGTGGATGTTCCATTAAGCATAACTGATGGAGTAGCGTCAAAAGAACTTAGGTTTGGCTTACACCCAACAGCAACAGACGGAATTGATGTCTCTCTCGGAGAAACTGAGCAGCCGCCACCGCCGCCAACCGGTGTTTTTGATGCACGGTTCATTGGAGATGACATCGGCATCTCAACGATGGGACAAGGTTTGATAAAAGATTACCGCTTTGGTTACGACACTACCAAAGGACAAAGAATTCATGAATTGAAATATCAAGTTGGTACAGGCACAACAATAACATTCAACTGGACTTTCCCAACTGGAGTTACCGGAAGACTGCAAGATCTAATAAATGGAACTATCATTGATGTAGCAATGAGCGGAACTGGAAATTACACCGTCACAAATCCAGGTGTTCTTAATAAATTAAAGATGACTATTACTTATAATCTGACTGGTGCTTCAGTACCATCTGCTCCAACACTGCTATCACCCGCGAATGGTTCAACGAATCAATCCAAAACTCCGACTTTAAGTTGGGATGCATCTTCCGGCGCAACAAGCTACAGACTTCAAGTTGCGACCGACAGTCTTTTTTCGAGTATTATCTTTAATGATTCAACCATTGCGACTACTTCAAAGCAGCTTCCAACTTTAAATGCAAATACAAAATATTTCTGGAGAGTGAATGCAAAAAATTCAGCAGGCACGAGTGCTTACTCTACAATTTGGAATTTTACTACGGCCGCTGAAATCGGATGGTGCAACCTTCAGTGGCCTCAAAGCGGGACGATAACACAAGGCGGTGATTATTCTGTTTATGCACAAATTTGGATTGATGGTGTAACGCCTGGCACGGGACAGGGCGCTGGTGTTTCTGCCTGGATCGGTTACAATACAACAAACACAAATCCAAATACATGGACTAATTGGATTTCTGCTTCTTATAATTCCTCTGGTCCACAAACAAACAATGATGAGTACATGGCAGACATCGGCTCTTCACTAACTGCCGGAACATATTACTATGCAAGCAGATTTCAATATCAAAGCGGCGAATACAAATACGGTGGATATAGTGCCACAGGCGGTCATTATTGGGATGGAACAACAAACGTTTCGGGAGTGCTAACTGTCAATCCTTCGGCTCCCTCAAGTCCAACCTTGCTCTCCCCAACAAATGGAGCAACAGGCCAGTCGACTACGTTAACATTATCGTGGAATGCATCATCCGGAGCTTCGACTTATAGATTGCAAGTTGCAACCGATAATGGATTTTCAAATATAATTTTTAATGACTCCACCATATCAGGAACATCGCAGCAAATAAGTTCTCTCTCGGCGGGGACAACTTATTATTGGCGTGTGAATGCAAAAAATGCCGGAGGAACGAGTTCATATTCATCCATTTGGAATTTTACTACTGCCGTAGGAACTCCAGCAGTCCCGACTTTACTTTCTCCTGCAAATGGCTCAATAAATCAACCAACAACTCTTACAATGTCATGGAGTGCATCATCTGGAGCTTCGTTTTATGTAATACAAGTTGCAACTGATAGTCTATTTTCGACTATCGTCTATAAAGACACTATTTTTCTTGGTACATCAATACAAATAAGCTCACTCTTGGCCGGGAAAAAATATTACTGGCATGTAAATGCAAGTAATACAAGTGGAACAAGTGCTTATTCAGCAACCTGGAATTTTACTACGATAGTTGCCGCACCATCCGCTCCAACTTTAATCTCGCCGTTGAATGGTGCGACTGGATTATCTATTAATCCAACATTGACATGGTATCGACCTGAAAATGCAGTGACGTTCAGACTTCAAGTCTCAGCAAGTCCAACTTTTTCTCCTTTGGTTGTTGATCAAGCAAGCATTTTTGATACTTTTTATAATATCAGCGGATTGCTCAACAACACTACATATTTCTGGAAAGTAAATGCAATGAATGCAGGCGGAACAAGCAATTATTCAACTTCATTTTCTTTTACAACACTTTCAACAAGTGTTGAGAATGAGGGCGGAGTGCCTACTACATTTTCTGTGTCGCAAAATTTTCCGAACCCATTTAATCCGAGCACTACAATTCGTTACAGTATTCCTGCAGAAAGTTTTGTAAAAATTAAAATAGTAAATTCGATTGGAAAAATTGTGGATGAGAAAGTTAATAGAATTCAATCTGCAGGCAATTACAAATTAAAATGGAATGGTGATAATCTCCCCGCAGGTATTTATTTTTATTCAATTGAAGCTCGTTCGACTGGCGGAAAGCAAAGTTTTCAATCTGTAAAAAAGATGATATTGATAAAGTAATAATATCATTTATAAATAATACTTCGATCTAAGATTCCATCCCGACTTTTCGGGATGGAATCTTTCTGCACATGGAGGTGGAATCTTAACTCAACCCTCCTTCTTGCTTAAGCCCTTCCTTTTTTTTAGCTTAAAACCCAATTTAGATGTATTGAGACTACAAGGAATAAAATGACTTATAAAAAGAGAACGCATACTTGCGGTGAATTAAGGGAAAAGAACATCGGTGAAAATGTAACTCTGACTGGCTGGGTGGATGTTCGCCGCGATCTTGGAGGAGTGATATTCATTGATTTGCGAGACCGTTATGGCATTACGCAGATTGTCTTCGAACCGCATTACAACGAAACCGCACACAACAATGCAAAAGATCTTCGCTCAGAATGGGTGCTTTCGGTTACAGGTACAGTCCGCAAACGCCCGGAAGGTACAGAAAATCCTGAGCTTGAAACAGGATTGATCGATGTGATGATTGATGAAATCACAATTTTAAACAAAGCGATTACTCCTCCGTTTCAAATTCAAGATGAAATCGACGCAAACGAAGATCTTCGGCTGAAGTATCGTTACTTGGATTTACGCCGCAAACCAATGCAAAAAAATCTTCTCTTAAGACACAAGATGTATCAGATTGTTAGGAACTATTTCGATAAGAACAATTTTATTGAGATTGAAACTCCCTTCTTAATGAAATCCACTCCCGAAGGTGCAAGAGATTTTCTTGTTCCAAGCAGACTTCACAAGGGACATTTCTATGCTTTGCCGCAGTCGCCGCAGACTTATAAACAGCTTTTGATGGTTTCAGGATTTGACCGATACTTTCAAATTGTAAAATGTTTTCGTGACGAAGATTTACGTGCAGACAGACAATATGAATTCACACAGATCGATGTTGAAATGTCTTTTGTTGATGAAGAAAATGTTTTCGAGATGATGGAAGTTTTGATGAAAGAACTTTTTCTTCAGACTTTTAACTATAAACTCCAGGTACCTTTGCTCCGGCTAAGCTATAGAGATGCAATGGAAACTTACGGAAGCGATAAACCAGACCTTCGCTTCGAATTAAAAATGGTTAACCTGAACGAATTGCTAAAGTCCAGCGGATTTAAAGTCTTTAGTGATACGATAAGCAAAGATGGGATCGTCTCGGGATTAAATGCTGTTGGATGCGGAAGTTACACACGCAATCAACTTGATGTGTTAACTGATTACGTCAAAAAGCTGGGAGCCCGCGGATTAATTTGGATTCGAGTAACAGAAAATGGACTCGAGTCGCCAACAATGAAATTCTTAACCGATGAGGAGAAACAAAGTATCACGAGGGCACTGAATGCAAATCCTGGCGATCTTCTCCTGTTAATTTCCGGGGAATGGAAAAAAGTTTTAACCGTGATGGGAAATCTTCGAATCGAAATGGCAAGAAGAATGGAACTCCTAAAAAATAATGGCGATCCAAAATTACTTTGGGTTACCGACTTTCCGCTTTTCGAGTACAGCGAAGAAGATAAGAGATTGGTTGCTATGCATCATCCATTTACGTCGCCTAAAGACTTAGATATTGAACTGATGGAAACTGAGCCGCAGAAAGTTCACGCAAAAGCTTATGACCTTGTGATGAATGGCAATGAAATCGCCGGTGGAAGCATTAGAATATTTTCACAAGAGCTTCAAGCAAAAATGTTCAAAGCACTTGGAATTGCAAAAGAAGAAGCCGAAGAAAAATTTGGATTCTTGATGAATGCATTCAAATATGGAGCTCCGCCTCATGGAGGTATTGCATTTGGATTTGATAGAATGGTCATGTTGTTTGCCGGTGAAAATTCGATACGTGATGTAATTGCATTTCCGAAAACGTCGAGCGGGCTTTCGCTGATGGACGGCTCGCCATCAGCAGCGAGTGAAGAACAATTGAAAGAATTGCATATTCGTGTTAAAGGCGGAGACTAAGGCGAAGGCTGAGAGAATTAGAAATCATAATATCTTGGTCTAAGTCTCAGCCTTAGCCTTAATTATTTTATGGAAATCTATTTAAAAATAATCCAGTTCATGCTTGCACCCGCGGTAATGATCTCAGCGTGCGGTCTGTTATTGCTTGGAATTAACAATAAGTATTCTATTATTGTTAATCGAATTCGTCTGTTGAACGATGAAAGACGGCGCTGCACTTTAAAACTTCGCGATGGCAAAGAGCTTGACTATCTTGAATCGGTAAGACTTGAAAGCATTATTCGTCAGCTGGCTCAGCTAAAAGAAAGGTTGCAGCTAGTCCGTAATTGCGTTATGTCTTATTCGACTGCAATTTTTTTGTTTATATTAACTTCTTTGTTGATTGGCATCGATGTGTTATTCGATTACAAGATGACAATGTTTTTTATGGTTGCTACTTTTATATTAGGAATGTTAGCTGTCGGCATAGGCAGTCTTTTCGCTATGCGCGAAACAATAAGAGGTTACAAAATCGTTGAATTTGAAATTAAAGCCGAAGAATAACTTACATTAATTTTTTCGAGGGATTTATAATGAAGCACAAAGTAATTTGCTTATTCTTTTTTTTACTCATGGTTGCAAAAGCACATTCTCAATCCGTTTCTGAATTATTAAAGCAAGCGGACGAGTTAATTGAGATTAAGTTTGATAATGTAAATCAGTTAAAAGTTATGGAGCAAGCATATAAACTTGAACCAAACAACTTTGAAGTACTGTGGCGAATGTCGCGTGCCTATGTTGATTATGGCGAACATCTTCCCGATAAAACTGATGCAGAAAAAGATCAACAACTTAAACAATATGAAAAATCTTTGGACTTTGCTAATAAATCAATCAACATAAATCCCGGAAGCATGATCGGATACCTTCATCGAGCAATTGCGAATGGAAGGATTGCACTTTTCAAAGGAGTATTTAAAGCAATAAGTTTGGTCAATTCTGTTAAAGACGATCTTGAAAAAGCGATTCGACTTAACAACGGCGGGAATAATCATCAAAGTGTTGCACATTATGTTTTGGCTCGTGCGCATGCTGAAGTTTGCGAGAAGCCCTATCTCATCAGACTTCCATTAACACTCGGTTGGGGAGATCGTGATGACGCAACAACCCATTATGAAACCGCAATTAAGCTTCGTCCAAATTTTATAATGTTTCGAGTGGATGCAGCAAAAAATTATATTGAACTTGATGAATGGCAAAAAGCAAAAGAACATTTATATTCAGTCGCAAACCTGCCAAATCTCGATGAAGATGATGAAGTCTACAGAATTGAAACAAAAAAACTGCTGGAAGAAATCAAGTCACGATAAATAGTTCTTATCTGAACATTTCAACCAAGTACATGCTGATGGATGGAATGTACGAGATTAAAATCAGAGCGAACAGCAATATTAGGGTGAACGGAATAGTTGATTTTATAACCTGTCCAATTTTCTTTTCGAAAATGCTCGATGCTACAAAAAGATTCAAACCCATTGGCGGAGTAAGATATCCAATTTCCATATTTACGATGAAAATAATTGCGAAGTGAACGGGATCAATTCCGAATTCAACTGCCATTGGGCCTAGAAGTGGTCCGACTATTAATATAGCTGACATTATATCCATAAAGCAGCCAAGTATTAGCAAAAAGATATTTACTACGATAAGAAACATTAATGGCGAGCTAACAAATTCACTCATCCAAACTGCTGCCTGATATGGCACTCTCTCGAGAGCTAAAAACTGATTAAAGCTTATAGCTACTACGATTATTAAAAACAATGTCCCCATCATCGAAGTACTTTGAATAAAAATTTCAGGGATATCTTTAATCTTCAAATCTCTGTGAATAAATACTTCAACAACAAAAGCATAAACAACTGCAGCCGCGGCTGCTTCGGTTGGGGTAAAAAATCCGCTGTAAATTCCACCAAGAATAATTATTGGAAGCATCAGCGCCAATATTCCATTCTTAAACGAATTAACAAATTGCTTAAACGAAAAGTCGATTTTAATTTCATCAACATTTCGTTTTTGAGTGATTACAGAGTACACCATTAATAGTAAGCCGATCAATAAACCAGGGAGAACGCCAGCAATAAAAAGATCTGCAACAGAGATAATATGTGTCGGTGTGGAAACAACAATTGCATAGATTATCATTGGAATACTCGGTGGAATCAAAATTCCAAGCGAGCCTGCAGAAGTTATCAATCCCAATGAAAAATTTTCTTTATAATTTTCTTTAATGAGAGCAGGAAACATCATCGTCCCAATCGCAATAACTGTAACGGGGGACGAACCGGAAATTGCTGCAAAGAAAAGGCATGCAAAAATTGCAGTAACCGCAAGACCGCCACGCATCCAACCAACGGTTGCTTTGGCAAAATCGATCAATCTTTTTGCAATACTTCCGTGGGTCATGATTTGGCCGGCAACTAAGAAAAACGGAATCGCAAGCAGAACATCTTTATTGACTGCATTGAACATATCAGCAATCATTTCGGTAAGCATGCCGTCGCCGAGAAAGTAAATTGATCCTATCGTAATGATTGAGAGAACAATAAATAATGGAGTCCCAATAGCAATACAAATCAAGGCAACGAGGACTATCAAATATTCCATTATTTATCCAAACCCTTCTTCGATAATTCTTCTTTACCGCCTGCACCGATTGAAGATATTCTTCCCTGAAAAATTTGAATTGTGATCCAACTAAACCGTACAGCAATAATTACAAGCGAAATTGGAATGATAACTTGAACAATCCACAATGGAATATTTAGTACTAGCGATCTCTCGGCGAATTCTTTGGTTTCAGCAACATAAATGAATCCAAGGTATGCTATAAATAATGTAACCGCCAATACAACGGCATTGACAAAAAGTGAAACATAGGGCAGGACTTTTTTGGGAAATATTTTTTCAGGTATGCCAACGACTAAGTGCTTGTTCTCTTTAGTTGCATAAGATGCACCGACAAATCCCACCCATATCATTAAAAATGCAGCAAGCTCTTTTGCCCAGATAAAACCACTATCGAAAAATTCTCTTAAGGTGAAATCGAGAAAAACAACAAGCGTCATTACACTTATCGCAATGACTAAAAACACCTTTTCAAATTTAGAGAAATAATTATCAATCGCTTCAAGGATTTTGATCATTTACTGCTGGGTTTTTTTCTGAATTCGGTTAATGCATTTTGTACTCTGTCGTAAAGAGATGCACCAACAACATTTCTGAATTTTGGATGAACCGGCCTGGCTAATTTTGCAAATTGTTCCCTTTGTGCCTCAGACATCTTTTGAACCTTCACACCGTCTTTCTCAAGAATTTTAATGATTTCGGGTTCAATTTCGCGAACACCTGTTCTTCCAATCTTAGCTTCCTGTTTTTGATCGCCAAGAAGAATGTCTTGAATATCCTTTGGCAGTGAATCAAAATATTTTTTATTGTAAATAATTATTCCTGGCTGATACATGTGACCGGAAATTACAAAATAATTAACTCCTTGGTACCAGCCGGTCGCAGAGGTAAATAACGTCGAATTATCAAATCCATCAACAAGCCCTGTTTGAAGTGCACTCATTACTTCTGGAATAGATATGGGAACTGGTGATGCGCCGAATGCCTTCCACATCTCGATATGAATTGGGCTTTCCTGCGACCTTATTTTCAATCCTTTTAAATCACTTGGTGAGAGGACTGGTTTATTTTTTGAAGCAAAATGTCTCCATCCATTTTCATTCCAGCTGTGGAGAATGAATCCTTTGCTTGCAAGAATATCTGAATATGATTTGAAAACAACTTCGTCGAGAATATAATCGACTTCTTTTTCATTCAAAAATAAGTAAGGCAATTCAAGCAGTTGAAGTTCCGGAACAAGAGATGTAACCGCACCGACACTACCTCCCCATGCTTGAATTCTTCCGCGTTGCAGGGAGCGCAAGGTCTCGATCTCGCCGCCAAGCTGCCCGCTGGTATAAGTAACAAATTTTACTCTTCCTTTACTTTCTTTCTCGATTCTCTTTTTCATCGCACTTAATTGATCAGACCAAGGCGTTCCTTCGGGTGCAATTGTAGCTAATCGTACTTCATATACTTCTTGAATTAGCGGTTTGCTTCCATAAAAAGTCATCGAAATTAAAAAAATTATAAAGAATGAAAAAGTAATCTTACTTGAAAAATTCATCAACTCGCTCCAAAAGTTTTTTTGCATATTCTTGTTCGTATTTATTCTCAGGTGTAATCTCAGGGATGACATCATATGGTGTACTTATTACATACTGAAGCTGCTTAATGAATGTCTCCCGGTCTTGTGCTTTAGTTGCATAATACTCTGCATACAAAGTTCTCGTACCAAAGTAATTCGGTGCAAGCTCGATCGATTTTTCAAAATGAAATTTGGAAAGATTCAAATCGCCGCCCGGAACTTTTGTAGGCAGCGCACCAAAAAATCTATCCGCTGCTCCATAGAAAAAGTTTCTATCGAGATCAAAGACTCTTTGATTGTAAGCTTCGATTTTGGATTTATTGCCTAATCTAATCAGGAGATTTTTTTCGGCAGCCCACTTGCCAAGATTTGCACCGGTCCAATAAATAACTTCTATTCCATCAATGCCGACACCTTGCAAAGCTTTCTTTTCATCATTTGTTTCTTGATAAATTTTTCTGAAATCGGGAAATAATCCGAGCGTTCTTTCTCCAACTTCAAGACCCTTAGTGAACAATTCATCCTTTTTTTCTTGATCGGTCTCAACATAGTTTGCCACTAAATAATAAGCTCTCGAAAGACGCGCCGCTAATGCTGCATTGGTTGGCTCGGCTGCAGCTGCATTGATATATGCAGCTAACATTTCTCTTGCCTTCTCTGGTGTTCCTCTTTCTTCCCATAATGCATCGGCGATAGACCTTGCACTGGCTTCTCCTTCTACTTTAACTTCTGGTGTTTTTGGCTGTGCCTTTTCTTCGAGAAATACAGCTTTCCTGCCAGCACAAGAGGTGAGAATAATTGTTGACATAAAGAATATGAGCAAGCCTGCATGATAAAACTTTTGTGTTTTCATGAACCCTCCTAAAAATGGGCTAAATTTCAAGTTTACGTAACATTATTTTGTGATAACGGGTCAAATATTGAAATTGAAAACATAAATGTCAAGGATTGATTTGGAATTTTTAACTTGATAGGTGCGAAGGCATTGTCGAAAATCTTGAAATCTATTATTACGCTCAGATCATCTCAAAATTGTATAGGATATCATACTTTTCTATATTGCACGCAAATTTCTCTTGATTTTAGAACAAAGAAAGATGAATTCACATTTGTATTTATTAGTTAAATGAAAACAGAACTATCAAAAGTATATTCGCCAAATGAAGTTGAGGATAAATGGTATTCATATTGGGAAAAAAATAATTTATTCCATGCCGAGATAGACAATTCGAAAAAATCCTACACAATTGTAATCCCGCCGCCGAATATCACAGGCAGCTTGACCATGGGACACATCTTGAACAACACGCTTCAAGATATTTTCATCCGGTGGAAAAAGATGCAGGGCTTCAACGCTTGCTGGGTTCCGGGGACAGACCACGCTTCTATTGCAACCGAATCAAAGGTAACTCAATCACTTAAAGAAAAAGGAATTGACAAAAAGACAATCGGAAGAGACAAATTTTTAGAACACTGCCAGGAATGGAAAGAGCTTTACGGTGAAATGATCCTGAAGCAGCTTCGTAAGCTCGGAGTTGCATGCGATTGGGAACGGCTGCGATTCACAATGGATGATGATTATTATAGATTAGTAGTAGAATCTTTCGTTTATCTTTATAACAAAGGTTTTATCTACCGCGGTTTGAGAATGGTGAATTGGGACCCGCAGTCTCAATCCGCAATTTCAGATGAAGAAGTGATCTACCAAGAAGTGAACGGCAAGCTCTGGTATTTTAAATATCCTATAAAAGATAGCGGAGAGTTTGTAATCGTTGCAACGACTCGACCCGAAACAATGCTAGGCGATACTGGAGTTGCGGTCAATCCAACAGATGAAAGATATAAAAATCTTATCGATAAAAAAGTTATTCTACCGCTTGTTGGACGTGAAATTCCAATATTCGCTGATGAATACGTTGATAAAGAATTTGGAACCGGCTGTGTGAAAGTCACTCCGGCACACGATCCGAACGATTTTGAAATGAGCAAGCGTCATAACTTGCAAGTCGTGAATATTCTTAATCCCGATGCAACTTTAAACTCAAGCGCACCTAGTGAATTTGTTGGTCTTGATAGATTCGAAGCACGAAAAAAAGTTGTTAGACGATTAGAAGAAGAGGGCTTCCTTGTCAAAATAGAAGATTATAAAACAAATATAGGTTATTCCGAGAGAGGAAAAGTTCCAATCGAACCATATCTTTCCGAGCAGTGGTTTATGAAGATGGATGAGCTTGTTAAACCAGCGATTAAATCTGTGGTGGAAGGGGAAGTAAAATTCTATCCCGACCGTTGGATAAAAGTCTACCTGAATTGGATGAACAATATTCGCGATTGGTGTATTTCGCGTCAACTTTGGTGGGGGCATAGAATTCCCGTTTGGTATTGTATTGGAGATGAAGCTTGTCATTTAGAATGTAAACAGCCAATCGTCTCTGTTGATCCGCCTGAAAAATGTCCACATTGCGGTTCAAAAAATTTACGGCAAGATGAAGATGTTCTCGATACATGGGCATCGAGCTGGCTTTGGGCACACGGAGTTTTCAGAACAGAAGAAGAGAGAAAATATTTTTATCCAACTGATACTTTGGTAACCGCGCCAGATATAATATTTTTCTGGGTTGCACGAATGATAATTGCAGGTCACGAATTCATGAATGAAATTCCGTTCAAAGACGTTTACTTCACAAGCATAATTCGCGATGATAAAGGAAGAAAAATGAGCAAGTCGCTCGGAAATTCTCCCGACCCGCTTGAAGTGATTGAACAATATGGTGCCGACGCTCTTCGTTTTACAGTAATTTATTTAGCTCCGCTTGGACAAGATGTTCTCTTCTCTGTCGATAAATGTGAAATAGGAAGAAACTTTGCGAATAAGATATGGAATGCAGGCAGATTTCTTCTAATGAACAAAGAAAATATTTCTCTCGATGAGAAGCTGCTAAATTCACACCTCGATCTTGCGGATAAATGGATTTTAAGCAGATTGAATTCAACCATTCAAACTTTGAACGATTCACTTTCACAGTTCAAGATCAATGATGCTTCGAAACAGATTTATAATTTCATTTGGAGCGATTACTGCGATTGGTACATAGAGTTTATAAAAAATCGAATCAACTCCGAGACAAACGACGAAATAAAATCTGCAATATTAACGCGTGCAATTTCTGTTTACGAAAACATTCTGAAGCTTCTTCATCCAATAATGCCCTACATTACTGAAGAAATTTGGCAGGCACTCGCCGATAGGAAAGAAGGCGAAAGCATAATGGCTTCAGCATTTCCAATCGCTGATCAATCACTAATTAAGCCATTTGTCGAAGGCGAAATGGGATTTTTGCAAAACATTATTATCTCAGTTCGAAATATTCGCGGAGAAATGGATGTTCCTCCATCGAAATCTTGTGATGTTGTAATCAGAACTGAAAATAAAAAGTTCGAAGAAATTGTTAAAAACTATTCACTTTATCTTCAGAAACTTGCGAGAGTTGAAAACATCTCGGTTGGAAAAGATGTCACAAGACCAAAACATTCATCATCGGCAGTGATGAAGGGAGTTGAAGTTTTCGTTCCGCTCGAAGGATTGATCGATATAGAAGTCGAGCGTGAAAGATTGAAAAAAGAATCAGAACGTCTTCAAAAGCTCTTGGATGGAGTGAGCAAAAAACTCTCGAATGAAAGCTTTACTTCAAAAGCACCAAAAGAAGTAATCGAAAAAGAAAAAGAGAAACAGCATAATTTCTCAACTTCGCTTGAAAAGGTGAAGCATAGTTTGGAAATGCTGGAAAAGTAAAAATTCCAAATTCCAAATAACAAAATCCAATGTTATATTTTATTCTCTTTAATTCTAGACCACCGATAAGCCTCAGCTTATGAATCATAACTCCTCAAGGTTAGGTCTACTATCGAAGTAGAATCATTTTCTTCATATCATTGAAATGGATAATACCATTGTTGCTAACATTCAGCTTGTAAAAATAAATTCCACTTGATAAATCAAAAGCATTAAAATGAACAGCATACTTACCTGGAAATTTAGATTCTTCAACTAAAGTTTTAATTTCTCTGCCAAGAGCATCAAATACTTTTAAGCTTACAAAACCTTCTTCTTTTACTTCATATACTATGCGAGTTACGGGATTGAAGAGATTGGGAAAATTTTCTTGAGTTTTAACATTTAGCGCGGTAAAAGTAATTTGTGTAAAAATTAAATTATTATAAAACAATGAATAATAACCACACTTTTTACCTTTTCAAAAAAACGTTAGAAGTCAGGACATGTGTTCCATGTCCATTGCGATCACGGACTGATTCACCATCTCCCCAAAAATCAGGTCCAATAAAAAATTTATTTGATGCATCCAAATCAGTGTGTGATAAAGTGAGTGTAATGCTATCCAAAGGAATTCCGCTATCAAGTACAGCAATTTTGAGATTAGAATTACCGGTTGATATTGACCAAGCTTCGGTGGCATCAATATCTGCATCTGGTGCGCCATACGTTGGCGGCTGCTGGTAATTATATAATGGCCATTGATAGGAAAATAAGGGGTCATTTGGTAAAGTTCTAGATCTAAAAACGACATTTGGCTCTACCGCTTCGATAATGGGATTTGTTTTTATACGATTAATGAAGTTAAAAATATTTAGTCCGTTTGGACATTCTACCAAAGCCCAATGAATAATATCAACATCGGATTTTATGGTCAAATTGAGATTTGAACATAAATTGTGAAGGGCGTTTTTATATATGTTCTCTTTCAATTTAATTGCAATTTGACCATCAATGTATTCAATCTCATGACCGTTCCAAAAGCCTTTCTTTATTTTGAAGCTATTATTATTCTGCGCATAGCTTAGGGATAAAAATATAAAGTTTAATAGAATTACTAATAATAATTGTTTCATTTTAAACCTCTACTTTCATTTTGTTAAAATAATTTTTATGAATTTACGTGAATCATTTAAATTAATTTCGCCAATGTAAACACCACTATGTAATGCTTTTTTATTATTGTCTTTACCATCCCAAAAAAAATTTTGTTTTCCAGGGTAAGAATATTTTTTATCAATTAAATTCCTTACTTGCTTACCAAGAATGTCAAATATTTTTAAATTTATGTAACCGCTTTTAGTTGCCTCCCATACAATAATAGTTTCATTGTTAAATGGATTGGGATAATTATTGAAATATGAAATGGGTGGCTCAATAGCTTTTACTTTTTCGTCTAATACCGACGTGGTTAAATCAAATTTGTGTATCCCTGGATCTCCATTATAGAGAATTCTACCATCGGGTGTAATAGCTAAAGTGGAATAATATCGGGCTTCGAGATATCCTAACTTAATCCAACTATCCCCTGAATTTGTGCTTCTATAAACACGTTTTGGTATACTATCAGAGATCGAATATATTTCATATGATTTCTTGTTGTTATGTAGTACCTTAACTGGTTGATCATATTGAAAACCATTATTTTTTAGTTCCCAAGTTCCCCCTTTATTGGTTGTTCTGTAAACACCATAAAATGGGACTGCTGCAAATAAATAATTGGTGTTTATAGGATTTATAGATAAAGAGTTAATATGCCAACCTAATTCTTTTAAATTTGTAATCTCCCAGCAGTTTTTGTTATCAGTATCTCGCGAAACAAGTACATATCCGGATATACCTGTACCTATAAATACCACGTTGGCCGAATCTGGATCAATTGCAATTGAAATAACTCCAAGATCGATAGGATGAATTGTATCAGGTGAAACATCTTTCCATTGCATTCCTGCATTGTTTGATTTATAAAACGTTCCGCCATATGCTCCGGATGTTCCAGCATATAATATATTTGGATTCTAAGGATCAATAGCCAATGCACTGACACCTGTTTCCCAATTGATTCGAATTCCGGAATCTGCTCTAACCCATGTACTTCCACTGTCAGTAGTTTTAACAATTCCTTCACTTAAAAATATACTTCCGGATAAAGCTGCATAGAGAATGTTAGAACTGTCCGGGTGCATCACAATTTGACTTACAGAGACATTCGATTTTACAGTATTCCATGTTACTCCACCATCTGTAGTTTTATAAATTTTTCCCAAATATCCACTGCTAAAATCGGAACTACTGCCAGCATACATCACGTTTGCATTCCTTGGATCAATCACTATCGAACTTATTGGTTCATTTCCCAACCCAACATAAGTCCAGCTTTGAGATAAAGAATTCTCTACTTGAAAAAATATTAACAGAAGTAGAGATGATTTACAGATTAAAAAACTTCTTAAAACCCTTTTGTATGTGCTATTGCTCGATTTATGTTGATAACTTCTAAAAATGCCCGGAGTTAATTTATACACAAAAAATTTTAATAAAAACTTTCACTATCAACCGACTAAAATTTAATTTCGATCAAAAAGATTCGAAAAATTAAAATATTCAAACAAAATCGTGCATTATTGAAATTAGACCCCCTCAAGTTAAACCTGGGAACAAACTTGGCATCAGTCGAGATTGCTTTTTCTTTGCATATACTCTTTTCACATTTCTCAACAACTCACAGACATCTAACATACTTATCAGATG
>Ga0194127_10001993_pt1 | contig 28631 bp, 21 predicted proteins | sample TA2KigC100mmetaG_FD_148624 | JGI IMG/M metagenome (GOLD analysis project Ga0194127, IMG submission 148624) | Freshwater microbial communities from Lake Tanganyika, Tanzania - TA2015036 Kigoma Deep Cast 100m | ecosystem: Environmental > Aquatic > Freshwater > Lake | place: Tanzania: Lake...
TCGGATCGTCGTGACTTGAGCATCTTTCAAATCGGTTTTCGCTTCATCCAAAGGAGTTTGACCAATGCTCTGCCTCTCTCGATTTCGCTGTGTTCCTATCTCTGATACCAAACTGTCTGGTGGCTAGAAATAAAATACTTCACCATAAATGGACACAAAGTTCACAAAGATTTTCCTTCGGACACTTTGTGTCCATTGTGTTTAAACAGAGTAGAATCGATTCATGCACCCCGATTTTCTTCATGAACTAAATAAACGCTTCACTGGCGACCTTCGGCTTGATCCAGCTTCGAAAGTTTTATACTCCACTGACGCTTCCATGTACCAGATCGAGCCGCTGGGTGTGGCCATTCCAAAAACACAAGATGACCTGATCGCGGCTGTGGAACTCTCTGCGAAATACGCAGTTCCCATCCTGCCGCGCGGGGCGGGGACATCACTCGGCGGACAGGCGATTGGCGAAGCCCTGATTTTAGATTGTTCGCGTTATCTTGATTCCATTATTGAAATTCACCCTGACTCCCATTCTGCAATTGTTGAACCTGGTGTAATTCTCTCAGATTTGAATCGCGCCGCCTCCAACTATGGCTTGATGTTCGGGCCTGACCCGGCCTCGGCGGAACGAGCGACGATGGGCGGCGTGATCGGCAACAATGCCACAGGCGCACATTCCATTTTGTATGGCATGTCCGCCGACCATTTGATCGAGGCAGATGTGATTTTGAGTGACGGTTCTTTGCAAACGTGGGGAGAGATCAGTAATCAGTCATCAGCCATCAGTCATCAGTCATCAGTTGCCAGTTATCAGTCTGAAATAGTTTCAGCCGCGTTTGAGATTCGCGAAAAATATGCGGATGCGATAAAAAAAAATTACCCAAAATCATGGCGTAACTCGGCAGGCTATAGATTGAATTATCTTCTGCCTTGGAGTCCTTCTACTCCGCCTCAGTGGATTGGGAATACGTATCCAGCCAACCTTCAACCTGCAATCTTCAACCTTGCAACTCTACTGGCTGGCAGTGAAGGCACTCTCGCGGTGATACGCCGTGCGACTGTAAATCTCGTCCCAAAGCCAAAACATACGATTTTAGGGGTATTGTCTTATGAGAGCATTGCCTCTGCTTGTGATGATGTTCCGCGTTTACTGGAGTTCAAGCCGAGCGCGATTGAGTTGATTCCGCGCATGGTCCTGCAATTTGCGCGAAGTGTGCCGATGTATGCGCGTCAGGCAGGCTGGATTTTAGGCGACCCTGCGGCCGTGTTGGTAATCGAGTTTAGCGGCGATCAACCGTCGGCTTTGAAAGCGGCGGTGCGTGGTCTCGATACGCCTTCGGCTGACGCCTCAGGCTATGCCTCGACAAGCTCGACACAGCGCTCGACCACCCATAGATTACTGACAATCGCAGAGTCGGCAGAAGAGCAGAGTCGCGTGTGGAACATCCGCAAAATGGGTTTGGGGATTTTGGATTCGCGTCCACAGGCGGCACGACCTGCGGCGTTCATTGAAGACTGCGCAGTGCCTGTGGAACGGCTGGGTGAATTTGTGCGCGAGATCGAAAGGATATTGGCGGAGCATAAAACGGAAGGCGGGATTTACGCGCACGCTTCGGCTGGATGTTTACATATCCGCCCGATCCTAAATTTGCAAAGCGGAGAGGGTGTGCGGGCGCTGCGAAGCATTGGCGAACAGGTCTTTGCGCTGGTGATGAGCCTGGGCGGCTCAATGAGCAGCGAACACGGGGATGGGATCGTGGCGGGTGAGTGGATCGAAAAGACTTACGGCGCGGAAGTGACCGAAGCGATGCGGATGTTGAAACGCGCCGCAGACCCGCATAACTTGTTGAACCCAAAAAAGATGCTGGATGCGCCGCCGATGGATTCGCATTTGCGCTATGGGGAAAGTTATCGCGCGCAGGTGTGGAAGTCCGCTTTGCACTTCGAGCACGAGCGCGGACTGGCGGGGGCAATTGAGCAATGTAACGGGCAGGGTGTATGCAGAAAAAACACTGGTGTGATGTGTCCGTCATTTCAGGCGACAAGGGATGAGAGTAATTCAACGAGAGGAAGGGCAAATCTTCTTCGCGGACTGATTACGAATCACGCATCACGTAATACGGAATTCGTAATGTGTAGCGATCAGAAGTCCCAAGCAACATTCCAGGCATTGGATTTATGTCTCGCCTGCAAGGGTTGCACTTCGGAATGCCCCAGCGGCGTGGACATGCCGAAGTTGAAGTATGAATTTATGAACGAATATTACAAGTCTCATCGCAGGCCCTGGCATGATTACCTGTTTGGTTACTTCCATGTGGTTTCAAAATGGCTCGCGCCTGTTGCGCCTTTGGCAAATGCCCCTATGAAGATGGATTGGTCGCGCAGACTAATTGCGCAAGTGATGGGGATTACAGATAAGAGGGAATTTCCTGTTTTTGTGAAAGGTAAAAAGGTAAACAGATATACAGGTAAACAGGTAAATAAGAAGGGATTCGCATTGAGCGGAGCGGAACGAAGTCGAAACGCAGGCTGTGTCATCTTTTTATCCGATGTGTTTTCGCGTTATTTGGAGCCTGAAGTTGAACAAGCCGCGTTTGATATTTTGAACGCGTTAGGGTATGAGGTGAAGGTCCTACCGCTCGTCGGTGCGGGAGCTTCGTTACTGTCCAAAGGATTCATTGATGCGGCACGCAGGCACGCGGGAAAAGTCTTGGACGAGATAAAGCGTTTCGATGAGGGAGCAGGCTTGAGCGTGGTCGGATGCGAGCCGCCTGAGGTGTATTGTCTCAAGCATGAATATGCCGCTCTACTGCCAGAACGCCGCGCGGAGATTGAATCCATCACGAAGAGGGTTTGGCTGGTGGATGAATTTATTCTACGGAGTGGTGGTTTCGATACGCCCCGCGAAAAACATGCGGGGCTACTCAACCACCAGGTCATTTTTCATCCCCATTGCCACCAGCGCGCGGAGGGACTCGCGGATGACGGCTTGCCATCGGGCACATCCGCAACCGTAGAGATGCTGACCATGTTTGGCTTTGAAGTGGGCTTGATTGATGCAGGGTGTTGCGGCATGGCAGGGACTTTCGGTTATGATGCCGAGCATTACGAGCTTTCGATGCAGATCGGGGAGTTGGGGATGCTGCCGAAATTGAGAGAGCAGAGATTAGAGAATAGAGATTGGTCTGTTACCTCTACCGGATCGGCTTGCAGGATGCAGATCAAGCATGGGACTGGGATCGAGGCGAAGCATCCGCTGGAGTTGGTGAGGGACACGATTGTGACTCGAAATTCGATGGGATGAAATCGTAAATTTTCGCCGTATAATTGGAACACCCCAAACCCGAGGTGGGACTTTGCGCAAAATATCCGAAGAACGCACCCGTAAGGAAATGATTGACCCGCAATTGGAAAAGGCGGGTTGGTATTTACGCGACCACTCAAAGGTGAAGACCGAAATTCCCGTGGACGGCTACGATGCGGAGCCGTGGAATGGGGTTTCGGATTACACTTTGTACCGCGAAAACGGGGAAGTATTGGCGGTGGTCGAAGCCAAGAAAACAGTCGTTGACGTTCGCCTCGCAGAAGCGCAGCTCACGCATTATGTCACTGAAATTGAAAATCACCAAAGCTTTCGCCCGTTTGGATTCTTAGCCAACGGATTGGAAATCCATTTCGTGGATGTGGGGATTGCACACAAGCGCGAAGTATTCGGCTTCTTCACACGCGAAGATTTGGAAAATTTGCTGTACATTCGCCAGAACGCAAAGCCACTGAGTTCTATTGAAATTGACAATCATATTGTTGACCGTTCCTACCAGCACGAAGCTATTCGGCGTGTGGGAGAAGCCTTTGCCAACGGCAAGCGTAAAGCCCTGATCGTCATGGCAACAGGGACAGGCAAGACGCGCACCACGATGGGGTTGATTGACGTGTTCATGCGTTCCAATCAAGCGCGGCGGATTTTATTCGTGGCAGATCGCGATGCATTGGTTGAACAGGCAAAGGATGATGGTTTCGAGAAATTCATCCCCAATGAACCCTGTACCCGCCTGCATAGTTGGGATGATCCGAACGCGCGCACTCAGCGCCTGTACGCGGTGACTCTCCAAACCCTGAGCAATATCTTCGAGCAGTTCTCGCCTGCGTTCTTTGACCTGATTGTCTTCGACGAAGTCCATCGCTCGATCTACAACAAGTTCAATGAAGTGCTGGAGTATTTCGATGCGCGTCAGGTGGGATTAACCGCCACGCCTGCCAATTACATCAACCGCGATACCTTCCTTGCCTTCGATTGCACAGACGGCAAGCCGACCTATCTTTATACTTACGAACAAGCCATTGAAGATAAATATCTTGTGGATTATGAACTCTATGCCGCGCGGACCAAGTTCCAGCGGCAGGGCATTCACGGCGTGGACTTGACCGAAGAAGAGCGCAATGCCCTGATCGAAAAGGGACTCGACCCCGACGACATCAACTACGAAGGTACGGAACTAGAAAAGGAAGTCAGCAACCGCGACACGCTCCGCAAGCAATGGGAAGAGATATGGGACGTGTGCCGCAAAGATTCATCGGGGCAGTTGCCAGGTAAGACCATTGTTTTTGCGATGACACAGGATCATGCCTTGCGCTTGCAAGATGCGTTTTATGAGATGTATCCGCAATTCCCAGATTTGGCGAAGGTCATCACGCATAAATCGGAATATCGCGGGACGCTGGTTGAATCATTCAAGAAGAAAGATTTCCCGCGCATTGCCATCTCGGTGGACATGCTCGATACGGGCATTGACGTTCCCGAAGCCGTCAATCTCGTGTTCATGAAGCCTGTGCAGTCGCCGATCAAGTTACAGCAGATGATCGGGCGTGGAACGCGCGTGCAGGCGGCGTGCAGAAATCTGGCGTTACTGCCGAACTTCGAGAAGAAAGATTTTCTCATCATTGACTTCTGGGAGAACAATTTCAGCCGAGACGCCAAGGAAGTCGTTGACCAGTCCACGCCTGTGTTGGTGACGATCTTCAACACGCGCTTGAAATTGCTGGAGACTTATCTAAAAGACCAGAAAAACCCCGACTGCAAACAAGTGATCGCTGACCTGCGCGAGCAGATTCAGCAAGTCCCGACTGACTCGTTCACCATTCGCAAGCACATGCCAGAGATTGAAGAAGCATGGACAGATGCCTTCTGGGATTATCTAATTCCCAGCAAGATCGAATTCCTGAAATTGAAAGTCGCCCCGCACCTGAGGCTCGTCCCTGGCGTGGATGTCGCCGCCGCGACCTTCATCAGCAAAGTGGAACGGTTGAAATTACTCAAACGCACGGGCAAGGAAGCCAGTGGAACCATTCAATCCATTGTGGAAGATGCCCAGAGTTTGCGCGATACGATTTTGTCCGACGCGGAAATCAAAGCCAAAAGCATGTGTGTCCCTGAAAAACTGGTGGAATTCTCGAACAATGAATTAAACTTGCTTCGCGATATTCTTTCACCATGTATGAAGAACAAAATACGGTATGACTCTTTCCTTGAACTCGATTTGCTGGATTCCATCGCGGTCAGCGGCTACATTTTGCTCACCAAGAGCGGAGAGAAAATGTATGTGGCGGAATATCGCCGCTTGGTGGAACAGCGCATTTTGGAATTGGTTGCCAATCACCCGACGATCAAGGCAATTCAAAATGGACAAAAAATTGACGACTGGCAATTGCTCGAACTGGAGCGCACGCTGACCAAAGAACTCGGCGAAGGCGATTTGGAAGTGACGCCCGAAAACTTGAAGAAGGTTTTTGCCCATACCGCGGATAGTTTTCTCGGTTTGGTGCGCCAGATACTGGACATGGCATACCTGCCCGATTACAAGGATGTGGTGGCGCGGCAGTTTGAAACCTACGTGACCCAGCACAATTACAACGCCGACCAGATTCGCTTTTTGCGCGCGGTGCAAAGTGTGTTCTTGCAGAAACGACATCTCGAAACCGCCGACCTGTACGAGCCGCCACTGGATATGTTTGGCGCGGATGCAGTGGAGAGGTGGTTTACGGAGAAGGAAGTGGAAGAAGTGGTTGAGTTCGCGAATAGGCTTGAAGTTTAGGCTTGGAGTCGTTTATGGCAAAGCGAAAAAAAGATTTACTTGCAATCCTTTCGGATAAACCCACAAAAGATGATCTCCTGAACTTTAGAGATTACTCTAACTTGTTGACAAACGTTATCCTGAATAGCGAAACGCCAGCTACGATTGGAGTTTTTGGAGACTGGGGAAGCGGTAAAACAAGTTTAATGCTAATGATCGATGAAAATTTACAGAAGAAGAAACTTAAGACAATTTGGTTTAATGCTTGGAAATACGATAAGGAGGATGCGTTATGGCGATCTCTTATCTTGAGCATTATCAAAGGATTAAGCTCAAAAGAGAAAGATATTGATGGCGCCACATTGAAACTTTATTCGGCAGTGTCTACAGAGAAATTGGGACAAATAGAAATAGATTGGCTAGAAATCGGAAAGACATTATTGAAGGGTGCTGCCTTTTTAGCTGCTCCGCTTTTACTAATACCAGGATTTGCCAATATTTTTGCTAACTCGTCATTTGTTGAGCAGATTTCGGCTGCATTTACTCGACGAAAAATTCAGCAGAGTCGAGAGAGAATTTCTTCTATTGAGGAATTTGAAGACCTTTACAAAGAATTAATAAGCAAACACATTGATGGCGAAAAAATTGTAGTGTTTATTGATGATTTAGATCGTTGTTTACCAACTCGTGCGCTTGAAGTCTTTGAGGCTCTTAAATCCTTTCTTGACGCCGATGGTTGTGTTTATGTAGTAGCTTGTGACACACGACTAATAAATCAAGGTTTACATGAAAAATACACTGAGAAAAGCAAGATAGACTTAGAAGATTATCTTGGTAAGATTGTTCAATTCTCATTTAGTATTCCCCCAATTCGAGCAGAAGACGCAGAAAACTTTATTAGAAAACTAGGATTGGCTGTAGATTCAGATGACAGTCTGCGATTGATATCAACCTCATTAGAGCGTAATCCCCGAAAACTAAAGAGGTTCTTGAGTGACCTGAAAATAAAAAGCCAGCTTGTAAAATCTAGAGGGTTGCTCTTGAAAACAGAGACATTGATTAAAATGTCATGCATTGCATTTACTTGGAAAGATTTTTGGATTGCTTCACTTTCTTCACCATCTGTATTTAGTCGCGCTCAAAAGATAGCAATATCACCCGCTGAGGAGGAAAAGTCTCCTGACGATATTGAGTTTGGTAAATTGTTCCATCTGGATGATCGTTTGTACAGCTTCTTGAGTTCGCAACCATTGGTTTCTGATGCTGACTTATTGGAATATATCTTCCTTTCAACCACAACTTCTACGAGTTTGCCTGAACCGCCCAAGAATGAAAAGATAAAATCATCTCCAGCTTATGAAAGCAAGATTGAGCAAGTTCTTTTCGATTTCCCTGTTGACCAAAGAATTAATGAAAGACAAAGAAATGAACTAAACAGGATTGTCGCAGCAATTAGAGGTGGAACTTCTTTAATTGTTGTGACAGGACGGGCAGGTGTCGGAAAAACAACATTGTTGAGATTGGTTGAGCGAGTTGGTTCTGAAAACAATAACTATATTTCAACCTATGTGCGAATTGAGAGTTTTGCGGGATTACTTCCAGAAGCGAATGTTTGGTTTTATGAAATTGCCCGTAGAATCTCTCAAGACTTATCTGACAAAGGGTTTTCAATCAGATTTAAACCTAGTAAAGATCAGATAACCCTACATGAATTTGAGAGGTTTATTGCCGATGCACTAGGCGCAATGAAGGACAAACGATTTGTAATTATGCTGGATGGGTATGACGCATTACCATCCGATTTGACAAATCGTTTCGACTACGAGTTTTTACCTGGACTAAGGACTATTCTCACGTCAAACTCAAGTGTGACGTTAATTTTGAGTGGTAGATATAGAGGAGAAGCATTCCCTGAAAACTTTGTTAGCCAATTTTCAGACATTGAAAGTATGTCAATAGAATTGAGTGGGGCTAACCTTGGAAACATTGATGAAGAATATGAAAGATTAATGTCCTTACCAACTAACGATTACGATCTAGGTGAGGCGTACAAGTTGTTATTCCTTTTTGAGAATGAACTTCGAAGATTAATCACAACACAATTTGACAAGTTCGATTGGTGGAAGATAGGTTTATCAAAGTTGCCGTTCAAAAGGATTTCAAATATAAGTGACAATGATAGGCTTGCATCTCTAACTCTCGGTGAATTATTCAAGATAATGTTAGCAAATGAAAGCTGGGAACGAATATTCAATGAGATATTTCCCAACAAAGATTACATTGAAGAGAAAACGTCCATTATTCTTAATACTCGAAACCAAATTGCACATACAAGAGAGTTGTCGTATCGACAGCTCGAACAATTTGTAATAAGCGCAAAAGATATGTTGAAAATCTTACATACAAAAAATTCAGAGTTGCAATAATTCATGCTCACCGACCCTAAACTCCGATCACAAGTAGATGCCCTCTGGGATAAGTTCTGGACGGGGGGACTTGCCAACCCGCTCGATGCGATCGAGCAGTTTTCATATCTCCTCTTCCTCAAGCGACTGGATGACCGCGAGAACGCGGCTGAACGACAGGCAAAACGCAAGGGGACGGCGTATCAGCCTCAGGTCAAGAAAGAGATGCGCTGGAGCGTCTGGAAGCAGATGAAAGCCGAGGAGATGCTCAGGCATCTTAAGTCGGTCGTCTTCCCGCAGTTGGCGAGTCTCGCTAAAGATGAGTCGTCGTTTGGCGAGTATATGCGCGGGGCGGAGTGCAAGATCAATAAGCCGAGCCTGTTGGTGGAGGCGGTGAACCTGATCGACCAGATGGAGATCAGCCAGCAAAATCAGGATGTGCAGGGCGACCTGTACGAGTACCTGCTGGGGCATTTGAGCATCGCGGGGCGCAATGGACAGTTCCGCACGCCGCGTCACATCATCCGCATGATGGTGCACATGCTCGACCCGAAGCCGAAGGAACGCATCGGCGACCTTGCCGCGGGCACGGGCGGATTTTTGATCAACGCGCACCAGCACATTCTGGAAAAAGCCACAGCGCAGAACATCCTTGAATTTGATGAGGACGGCATCGCGCATCATCTGATCGGCGACCTGTTGAAGGATGACGAGCGCAAGTTCATGTCGTCCAAAAAATATCTGCGCGGCTTCGACAACGACTCAGGCATGACCATGCTGCGCATCGGCTCGATGAACCTGATGCTGCACGGCATTCAGGAGCCGCAGTTCTTTTACATGGATACGCTCTCCAAGGGCTATGAGGAGGCGGGCGAGTACGATGTCATTTTGATGAACCCGCCCTTCAAAGGCGCGGTGGACAAAGGCGACGTTCATCCCGACCTGCCCAGCGACACGACCAAAAGCGAGTTGCTCTTTTTGCATTTGATTCTGCGCGCGCTCGATATGGGCGGACGCGCGGCGGTGATCGTGCCCGATGGCGTGCTGTTCGGGTCGAGCCGCGCCCATGTGGAACTTCGCAAACGTATCATCGAAGAGAATCGGCTGGACGGCGTGGTCTCGATGCCTTCGGGCGTCTTCAAGCCCTACGCGGGCGTCAGCACGGCGGTGCTGTTCTTCACGCGCGGCGCACAGACGAAAAATATTTGGTTCTACGACATGGCGCACGATGGTTTTTCGTTGGATGATAAGCGGACGGCTGTTTCAGAGAATGACATTCCAGATGTGGTAGGTTGTTGGAAGAATCGGTCTGATAAAAAGTTTAGAGAGACGAGGGAAGAGAGAATTGGAGAATTGAGGGGATTGCTTGCGCCGATGAAAGTGGAACGCTTGAATTTGCAAAAGGAAATAAACCGCCTCACTTTCGACCTTGCAATTGATTCTGCTCCGAATAGCATTTCCGCCGCTGACAACAACGTCCCGAAGGTTGGCGTTGATAAGTCGAGTCGCTTGCAAGAAACCTTCGGGACGGTTCAGACCAAATTATCGAATATCGAATCCCAAATATCGCTGCCGCAGGCAGAACTCGACCGCCTGACCCGCCAGTTCTGGGTGACGAAGGAGCAGGTGAGGGCGAACAAGTACGACCTCTCTGCCAGCCGTTACCGCCAGGTGGAAGCGGACGCGGCGTATCACGAACAGCCGTCTGTGACGTTGGAACGTTTGGCGCGGTTGGAGAGTGTGATGTTGGATGAAATCAATACAATAAAAGAGTTGTTGAAATGAAAAAAGTCGCTCTTAGTAAAGTAGCAAAGATAGACCGTACTGTTGCAAGTGAAGATGAGTGCGTCAACTTACCTTATGTTGGATTGGAGCATATTGAAAAAGACTCAGGAAGTTTTGTTGATGACTTCATTCCAACGCCACTCAACATGTTGGCAACAAATTTTCGCTTCACGCCACAGCATGTTCTCTATGGTAAATTGCGACCTTATCTTAATAAAGTTATCTTACCGACTTTCGATGGGGTATGCACGACCGAGATTTTACCTATCTTACCTATACCTGAACAACTTGACAGAAAATATCTGTGGGCGTTCTTGATTTCCCCAAAGTTTGTGAAATGGGCAAGTTCACAAGTTTCTGGAGCGAATTTGCCGAGACTTGACCCAAAGCTGCTTGCCGAGTATGAAATTCCCTTGCCATCGTTAGAAGATCAAAAACGCTTTGCGCAAGTTATTAGCCATTACGAAAGATTAAAGTTGCAACAGCGTGAGGCGAAGAGGCAAGCAGGAATACTTTTTCAATCTCTTTTGAATGAGGAGTTCTCATGAGTCTCCCACCTAGGCTATATAAGTATCAATCATGCAGTGATTATAGTCTTCAAAATTTGAGACATAGAAGTGTATGGTTTTCAAAGCCAGAGACTTTTAATGACCCATTTGATTGCGACATTAATTTCAAAATTGTTGATGTTACAGATGAAAGCGTGAAGGCTATGGTTGTCCGCATGGACGGCACTGTCAACAAATCAATTAGCAACGATGACGCCGTTCGTATGGCTTTGGCTGCAACTGAAGTGGTGAAAAAGAAACAATGGGCAGAAATTGGAGTAGCATGTTTCGCAGAGGAATACGCAAATATTCTTATGTGGTCACATTATGCTGACAATCACAGAGGGTTCTGTTTAGAATTTGACACAGACCATTATCCTTTTAAACCAGCTAAGACTGAAACTGTCATCAAAGTAAATTATGCCGATTCGTATCCTTCATTAAGCATAAATGACATACCACAAAAAATATTAGATCATTCTATATCGCTTCCAAAATTTTTGCTTGGCACAAAATCATTGCATTGGTGTTACGAAAATGAATGGCGAATATTTTCGGGAATAGGAAACAAAGAGTATCCTTATGATAAATTGGCACTAACTGGAGTTTATTTCGGATGCAAGATGAAAGACAAAGATAAAGTTGAGATTGCTTCAATTCTTGCAGATTCACCAACGCGCATTTACCAAATGGAACGATCTAATTCTGAGTTCAGCGTCATGAAAAAGGAAATTTACAGTGTTCGGTGAATTTGTCCCACCGCTGAACCTGCAAGAAGAGTTTGCGGGCGTAGTGGCGCGGGTCGAGTCCCTGCGGGGGAGGATGTCCGAGAGCGAGAGGCAGGTCGAGGGGTTGTTTGAGGCGCTACTCGCGCAGACGATGGACAATGGACGATAGACGATGGAAAGACAATGGTCAATGGTCTATCGTCGATGGTCTGGTCTTGCGGGCGTGGTGGCGCGAGTCGAGTCGCTGCGTGGGAGGAACTCGGCGTTTGAGCCTCGCGAGGCGGGGAGGCAGGTGGAGGGGCTGTTTGAGGCGCTACTCGCGCAGACGATGGACAACGGACGATAGACGATGGAAAGACAATGGTCAATGGTCTATCGTCGATGGTCTGGTCTTGCGGGCGTGGTGGCGCGAGTCGAGTCGCTGCGGGGGAGGATGTCCGAGGCGGGGAGGCAGGTCGAGGGGTTGTTTGAGAGTCTGTTGAGTGAGGCGTTCAATGCCTAAAACCCCCTCCGCCTTCGGCACCTCCCCCAAATCCGACGATTCAAAATCTGAATCATTTTGTAAGCGCTTCATTGTCGTATTTGGGGGAGGACGGGTGGGGGCTGGTGTGGTGGCGCGGGTCGAGTCCCTGCGAGGGAGGATGGGCGAGGCAGGGAGGCAGGTCGAAAGTCTTTTCGAATCGTTATTGAGTGAATCATTTGGAGTGTAAACATGCCGAGAAAACCAACCATTCCCCTTGAAGTTCATGAAGAAGTACAAAAATTGATAGATGACTTCAACAAGAAAAATTTCAAGGCGTCTCCCATGATGCGGGCTTTCTTTGGAAACAAAGTCAAGCCTGGTTATTCTTTCCGCGTCAAAGGCAAATACCTTTATTTGGATCGCACCGACCATGTGAAACCAGCCCCTGTTTGCCGCCTTACGTGGAATGGTCAAATGGACAACTGGGATTTCGCCATCTATAAATATTCCGACAATTGTTATGATGCCGAAGAATGGTTCTTCCCTGGCGCAAACGAAGTGGATGGAACAGTTACAGGCGCGATGAAAGCAGGAATGACTGCCTACCCGATATAATCCCTTGCAATGGAAAGCAAACCATTTTCTACTTTCAAATATCTGCTTTCTGCCTTTGTGGGCGTGGTGGCGCGGGTGGTTGTCGAGCCCTGTCGAGACATCGAGTCGCTGCGAGGGAGGAACTCGGCGTTTGAGCCTCGCGAGGCGGGGGGGAGGCTTGCACTGAGCATGGTCGAAGTGTCGAGTGGTTGTTTGATAGTCTGTTGAGTGAGAGTTTTGGATTCCATGGTTTATAATCAAATCAACCCAGTGAATTGAGAGGTAACCATGACTACTGTAAATCTTGATGAGCGAATTACCGTCAACCCAAATCAATGCGGCGGGCGTCCGTGCATACGTGGGATGCGAATCCGCGTGATTGATGTATTGGAACTGCAAGCCAATGGATTAACTCCCGCCGAGATTCTGGAAGAAATGCCGGATTTGGAAATGGAAGATTTGCAGGCAGTGGCGAGATACGCTTACCGCAGGCTTGATCATCCCGTATTGGCGGTGGCGGCATAGATGATTCTGTGGATTGACGCGCAACTTTCACCCGCGCTGGCGAAATGGATTTCGGAAAACTTCGCTAATATTGAGGCGACCGCCGTGCGAGATTTGGGTCTGCGCGACGCGGAAGATCGGGTAATTTGCTTTGCCGCGCGGAATGCCAATGCAACTGTAATGACGAAAGACAGCGATTTTCTCGAACTTCAAAAAAGACTCGGCGCACCGCCCAAGATCATTTGGGTCACTTGTGGGAATACATCAAATGCAAGATTGAGAGAAATACTGACGTCAAGTTTGCAACAAGCCGTGGATTTACTAGAGAGCGGGGAAATTCTTGTGGAAATTACTGGCTGAGCCTGCAAGAAGAATTTGCGGGCGTGGCGGCGCGGGTGGTCACTGAGCCTGTCGAAGTGTCGAGGGTCTGCGGGGGAGTAATGTCCGAGGCGGGGCGCTTCATCCAAATAAAAAGATTCTGTGGTAAACTTCGCCCGCTAAATAAACTGGTACGTCTTAATCTACGTGCCTTTCCGTTCCCGGCGAGCCAGCGGCTTGAACAGGAACAACCCCATGGAAAGGAGGATTTCCCAATGCGAAACTATGAACTGATGTGTATTATCCAGCCCGACCTGGACGAGATCGCTTTTAACGGCGTGCTTGACAAGGTAAAAGGCTGGATCAGTGAGTCAGGTGGTTCTGTGGATAAGGCTGAGGTGTGGGGACGCCGCAAGCTTGCTTATATCATCCAAAAACACCGCGAAGGTCAGTACGTGCTTTTGAACTTGACCATGGAGCCCAGCGCGACCTCTGCCCTTGAACGCAATCTGCGTTATCAAGAGGCGATCATGCGTCACATGCTTTCTGTGGTCGGTTAATTTATTTGTAATTGCCCAGTAATTTACCAAGGAGATTGATATGAGCCGAGGCCTTAATAAAGTTCAGATCATTGGGCATCTTGGGAAAGACCCAGAGATGCGTTACACACCTTCGGGTAAACCGGTCACCACTTTTTCTGTGGCTGTCAGCCGTTCGTGGAACAGCGCCGATGGCGAGCGCCATAGTGAAACCGAATGGTTCAATGTGGTTGCCTGGGGTAATCTCGCCGAAACCTGCAAGCAGTACCTGCTTAAGGGACAGCAGGTCTACATTGAAGGACGCCTGCAAACCCGCCGCTGGGATGACAAGGAAGGGCAAAAACACACCAGCGTGGAACTCGTTGCGAACGAGATGGTGATGCTGGGCGAGCGGCGCGATGCAAATAACAGCCATTCACAGGATGCTGACAACGCTTCTGCCGAGTCGACAACGGGCACGGCGGAGGATGAATTTCCTTTTTAGTTAGTTTGGAGTAAACCATGAGTGACGAACGTAATTTTTCAGGGGGCGGCGAGGGCGGCGGTGGAGACCGCAGGTTTTTCGCCAAGCCCAAGTTTTGTCAGTTTTGCGCAGATAAGCAGTTGATCGTTGAATATAAAAAGCTGGACCTGCTTCGCAAATATATAACTGAAGATGGCAAGATCCGTCCGCGCCGCCAGACCGGCGCATGTGCCAAACACCAGCGTGTTGTGGCGGCGGCCATCAAGCAGGCCCGCCATGTTGCGCTTTTGCCTTTCAGCGGCAGGTCATTGGACGATACTCGTTCCTGATTGACAGAAGATTTTCGCGGGGCATGGGATTGCGAAGCATCCATGCCCCGAATTTATGTTAATGATTACGAATGTCATTGCGCGACGGTGATCGTCCGTCGAAGCAATCTCTCAAACCATAGGGGATTGCTTCGGGCAAGAACAAGAACGCCCTCGCAATGACAGCTACGTTTTGAAGGAATATGACCATGCCCAATGAATCAGATAAAAAACCTGTTTTGCATAAAAAACATGTTGCGCGCCTGCAGCGCGAACAACAACAGGGCCGCATCATTTTGTTCACATTCTTCGGCGCACTTGTACTGGTTGTGGGCCTGCTTGTGTACGGTTGGCTGGATATTAACTATTTCCAGCTTCAACGGCCAATCGCAAAAGTGGGAGATACTGAAATCCTTGTCCGCGATTTCGAACCGCGTGTGCGCCTGCAACGCCAGCAATTATTGAGTCAATACGCCCAGTATGCGCAATATTCGCAGTATTTCGGCATAAATGTGGATGCTCAACTACAACAAATTCAATCCAACCTGGATACTCCCCTAACTGTTGGTCAGGCTGTGCTGGATCAGATGGTTAATGAAGAATTGATCCGTCAGGAATCTGCCAAACGCGGTATCAGTGTCAGCGAGGATGAGTTGAACGAGGCCATCCAGGGTGGTTTTGGCTATTATCCAAATGGTATCCCCACGCCTTCAGCCACACCGACGCAGGTTACCATGCCTGATGTCCCTGCGGAGGCTTTCAGCGTCATCACGGCCACCCTCCCGGCCAGCGCCACACCCACCCAGGCAACCCCCTTTGCAGAAACAACGTTAGCGCCTGGCATTACGCCAACAGCAGGACCGACATCCACACCCCTGCCAACCTCCACGCCGTACACTCTCCAGGGATTTGAAAGTCAACTTGATGATGCGACCGTTAGAATGACAAAGCTTGGTTTCGATGAAGGCATCTATCGTTTGATCTTCGAGGCCCAAATCCTTGAAAGAAAACTAAGGGATGTGATGACTGCGAACGTGGCCCTAACCGAGACGCAAGTTTGGGCGCGTCACATTTTGGTCAGCGATGAGACCCTTGCCAAGGACATCATCGAACGCTTAAAGAATGGCGAAGACTTTGCCGCACTGGCGGTCGAATTCTCCTCAGACACAGGCTCGGCCGTGAATGGCGGCGATCTCGGCTGGTTTGGCACGGGAGCCATGGTGCCTGAATTTGAAACCGCCGCTTTTGCTTTGGAAAAATCCGGCGACTTCACCACCGAACCTGTTCCAAGCAGTTTTGGCTATCACATCATTCAGTTGGTCGCAAAGCAGGACCGCCCGCTGACCGCAGATCAATATCAAGCCGCCAAAGACAAAGTCTTTTCGGACTGGCTGACCGCCGCCAAAGAAGAATATGGCGTGGAAATATTTGATATCTGGCAAAGCCGTGTTCCCACCGAGCCTAACTTCATCACCCAGGCAACTGAAGCTGCAAATGACCAAATGACCGCACAGGCAGAAGCATTGAAAAATCTGGAAGCAACAGCAACGCCGAAATAAAGGATGAAGGATAAAGGATGAAGAAAACGCCCAACTCAAATTGAGTTGGGCGTTTTTATTGCCAAACGATTGGGAAAGACTTAAGATTTTTCATCCTACATCCTTCATCCTTCCTAATTCATCCTTTCCCCTATCCGCGTTCCAACATATCCTCTGTAACTTGATCCAGGCGCAGGCTAATGATCTGACTGGCTGAGTCGCGCCCCATGGTGACGCCGTAGATCACATCCGCCGCCTGCACGGTACTGCGGTTGTGTGTGATGATGATGAACTGCGTATCCTTGCTCAAGTCCACCAGCAGATCGCGAAAGCGGCCGACGTTGGCTTCATCAAGCATCGCATCCACTTCATCCATCACGCAGACGGGTGTGGGCGAAACTTTTAGCAAAGCAAAGACCAGCGCAATCGCAGTCAAACTTCTTTCACCGCCGGAGAGCATGGCCAGTCCCTGCTCACGCCTGCCGGGCAAACGCGCTTCAATTTCAATGCCAGTGTCCACCAGATTTTCAGGATCGGTCAATGCCAGACGCGCTGAACCGCCGCCAAACAGGCGCACAAAGGTCTCACGGAATTGTTTATCCACTGCATCGAAGGTACGCACAAATTCGCGTTTGGTGATTTCATCCAACTCGGCAATGACCTGCTTCAAATCCACTTCGGCTTTGCGCAGATCTTCCACCTGAGTCTTCATGAATGCATAGCGTTCGCTTTCCTGATCATATTCCAATTTCGCATCCGGATTGATCGGTCCCATGCGGCGCAACTGTCCGCGGTGATGAGCCAATTGCTCTTCGATCTCGGGCGCGAGTTCCGTCACGATTGGTAACTGTTCGACCATGCCATCCAATGGCAAAGGCACGGGACCAGAGACATCCGCTGCGTAATCAAACATCACCAGTCCGAAATCATCGCTGATCTTCTCGCGCAGGTTATCCAACGCTTCCGCCTTGCGTGTCTGCTCCAACTGCACCTGGCCATACGAACGCTCGGCATTCGCAAAAATCTTTTGTCCGTTATTTTCCGCTTCCTGTAAACGGGTTTCTTCCTGTTCTGCCATTTCAAGATCTTTTTCGGCAGGCTCAATTTGAACTCGTATCCCCTCGATCTGTCCGTGCAAACCACTTGCACGTTCACGCAGGGTCGTTTTTTCATGATCCAAAACATTCAAGGATTGTTCGGCTTCGCGCAAACGGGAAGCCAGTTCTACACGTCGAACATCCAAACGTGTGATCTCTTTTTCGCGTTCTTCCTTCTTCGCAAGTGCGCCTGCCAGACTTTGCTCAGCCACCGCCACCCGCGTGCCCCAGTACGAAACCTGCTCCTGCAATTCGTCCGCAGAAACTTCCTTTAACTTCGCATTGACTTCCTTCAAATGCAATTGTGCTTCGGATAAACGCGTTACAACTTCAGATTGGGATTTGATCAATTTTTGCTGGATCGAAGCAGACTCCTGCGCCTCGGCTTCCAATTGCGTCAACTGATTTTTGTGCCATTCAAGCTGACGTGTCATTGATTCAGACTCCAGCCCGGCCTGCTGCTCGGTCTCCTGGGCTTCTCCCAATCTGACACGGGCTTCGTGAGCATCGGTTTCGGCTTTTGCCAGTTCGCTCTTGGCGACAACCAGCTGATCCGAAAGCCGCTCTATGGAATTATTTGATTCTGCCAGGCGAGTGAGCAGTCCGCCCAAGGCGGATTCAAATTCCCGTTTTTGGCGTGACCTGCCCAAGGTCGAGGAAGAGGCGGTTTTTCCAGCGATAACTAATCCGTCACCGCGGAAGACTTCGCCGCGCAGAGTCACCACGCGCGCATGAGCCGGTAAATCCTTAAGCAGGTTCCGCGCAGACGAACGTTGTCGCACGATCAGGGTTTGCCCCAGCATCAATTTAACCGCGCCGCGCAATTCATGGGGCGCTTTGATGAGATCGGAGGCCACGCCGAGGCAATTCGGATCACTTGGTTTGTTGAGCAAGATCGCATCTTGCTCGACGAGAGGCAGTAAAGCCGCGCGACCAGCATCGTCGCCTTCAAGCAAACTCAAGGCATTATCAATTTGACTCACATCCAGCATTACTGCATCGAGAGTATCGCCGAGGGCGGCCGCAATGGCAATTTCAAGTTCAGCTGGTACATCCAGAGCGGCGCTGAAGGCGCCATGCACACCCACGAGTTTGCGCGAACGCGAAGCGTCCAGCAAATAACGCGCGCCTTCCGCATAGCCCGCAAGCGATTGCTCAGATTGTTCCAAAACTTCAATCTGGGCTTTCAATCGTGAATGGTTGGCTTCTTCTTTTGCGCGGCGTTCCAGAACTTCACGGCGCTTGTCTTCAATTGAATCGACTTCATTTCTCTTTGCAGGTATCTTTTCTTCGGCTTCCTGCAAAGCATGGGCCGCCAGCTTGCGCGCTTTACTCGCAGATTCATATTGCACCCTTGCCCGGGCCATAAGAGATTCAGCGTTGGCAAGGGAAGTTTTGGTCTGTTCAATTTTTTGGCTTTGTGATTCAACCCGCAACTTTAATTCATCCAGCCGCGCATTGTTCTCGGCGCGCTGTTGGCTGAGAGATTCGATCTGGTTTCTAGTGACGGCAAGCTCGTCTTCGCGGCTGGTTCTTTCCCTTTGGCGGGTTAGCAATGAATTTTGCGCGTTTGCATATTGTGCCTTTGCTTCTTCATATCCAGTCCTTATGAGGGTAAGCTCCTGCTCGGCTTCCCCATAGCGCTGATTGGCCAATTGCAATTCATCCATGACATGTTCCTGATCGGATAGGATGCCTGCCTGTATGGAGGTTAATGCGCGGCGGCGTTCATCAAGGACAGCCAGTTCACGGCTGATGGTTTCACGTTGGATGTGCAATTCCGCAGATTGGCGATGCCATCCATTTAATTGCGCACGTAAACCAGAGAGGCGTTCACGGAAGGCTGTGTATTCTGCCTGTGTTTTTTCATGAGAGACACGCGCTTCACGCACACGATGCTCCTGCGCACGAAGTGTTTCACGAACATCCGTTAAATCACGTTGAGCATGATGCCAGTGGAAACCATACCACTCACGCAGGATCATTTTTAAGTCGGCCTGGGCGCGGGAAAAATCAATGGCGCGTTTCGCCTGCCGCTCCAAACTTTTAATGCGCGGTTCAAGTTCCGCCATAATATCCAGCACGCGCTCGAGGTTTCTTTCGGTATTTCCGAGACGCTTCAAAGCATCATCCCTACGGTTGCGATACAGACCTACGCCCGCGGCTTCTTCAAACAAACGGCGGCGATCATCTGCTTTCAAGGCAAGAGAGGCATCCACCAGGCCCTGCCCGAGGATGGTGTATGTGCGTTCACTTAAACCAGCCTGGGCCAGCAATTCGTTCATTTCGCGCAAGCGCACGTGTTGACTATTAATTAAATAATCATTGCGCCCATCCCGATGGGCATGTCGCGACATGGCAACCTCTGAAAAATCAATTGGAAGCCATTGCTCGGTATTGTCAAAGACGATTGTAGCTTGCGCCATGCCAGCGCGCGCGCGATGTTCCGAGCCTGAGAAAATCATGTCTTCAGTCTTTTTTCCGCGTAGAAGTGTGTAGGACTGTTCCCCCAACACCCAGCGCAGGGAATCGGCAATGTTCGATTTACCGGAACCATTCGGTCCGACAATAGCGGTAATTCCGCTCGCGAATTCGAATACGGTACGCGAGGCAAAGGTTTTGTATCCTTGCAGTTCGAGAGATTTTAGACGAAGGGGCATGTTTGATTTACAGTTTACGATTTTGGATTTTGGATTTTTAGATACTTCGTCCTGAGCGGAGCCGCACGCTCTTGATCTTCGTGCGGCGCAGTCGAAGGACAGGTTTCATATAAAATTTGAGTTTCCAAGTTACTCGCGCTTCGACCCTTCGACACGGTGAGCGAAAGTCGAACCGTCAGGACATCGCTTCGTTCGGCAAAAGAGCATTGCCTCACTCCGCTCAGCGAGGAGGTTACACCACATCCAATTTATCCAGCGCATCCCTTGCGGCGGACTGCTCGGCGGCGCTTTTGCTCGATCCTGTGCCGCGGCCTTTGATTTCACCTGCGACCTCCACTTCCACTTCATAAATGCGGGCATGGTCTGGTCCGCTGGTAAGGATAACTAAATAATGCGGCGTTCCCAATTTTTGCGATTGCGTGATTTCCTGCAACTGGCTTTTCGGGTCGTATAGTTCATCAAGAATGGTGGGGCTCATCCACTCGAGCAGAGGCTTCATAAAACGCTTCACTGACTCAAGTCCCGAGTCAAGATACAAGGCGCCGATCAGCGCCTCGAAAGCCGAACCAAGCAAACTATTCCGAAGATGTCCACCGGAAGATTTCTCGCCGCGCCCAAGCCGCAGGGCAGAACCAAGCTCGAGGCGGCGGGAAAACACAGCGAGTCGTTCATTCCGCACAAGAGAAGAACGGATCTTGGTTAAATCACCTTCAGGCATTTCAGGGAAGCGGTTAAAGGCCCACTCTCCCACAATGAAATCCAAAACAGCATCGCCAAGGAATTCAAGGCGTTCGTTGTCCTCCACTTCGCCGCCATGTTCGTTCGCATAGGAACGATGAGTGAAGGCACGTGTCAACAGGTGTATATTTGAAAAGGGCAAACCCAGCCTCTCGTTAAGGCTGGAGGCGGGTTCCACATCCCGTTTTGATGTATTCGGCACCACAAGAACCTCCCGGAACTGAGGGAGCGCCAAACCCCACCCCCTCCGTCCATCGGACACCTCCCCCAAATTCGACATCAAGATTTTGGTTGGCATCTAAAATCCCTTGTCGAATTTGGGGGAGGCCGGGCGGGGGTAGAGTCTCGCGTTCCATTAGTTCCAATAAAATTTGAGCGGGCTGTATTGTAACCTGAATTAGAAGCGGGAGTGATTTTTTAAGATAAAATCAGCTAATTCGTCGAAGGAGCCGCCAATGACCGAGGTGAGTAATGAAACTCATTTTTTGCACGCGATTGAAATGGGACTGGGGGCGTGGCAATGGGGAGACCGCGTTATTTGGGGATATGGGCAAACACATGCCGAAAAAGACGTCCGTGCAGCATTTGATGTTTCACTTAATCTGGGAATTCGGTTTGTGGATACTGCTGAAATTTATGGTTCAGGCCTGTCGGAGAGATTGCTTGGCAGGTTCCTAAAAGAAACAGACCTGCCTGTATTGGTGGCAACCAAGTTCTTTCCATGGCCGTGGAGATTTACCAAAGGTACCATTCCGCGCGCATTGAAAGGAAGTCTGGAACGCATGGGCCTAGACTCGATTGACCTGTATCAAGTCCATTGGCCGGCAGTAACAATGAGCCCTGAGACCATGATGGAAGGCATGGTTGAATGTGTAAAACGCGGTTGGACTCGCACAGTGGGCGTCTCCAATTTCGGGCAGAATCGCATGTTGAGAGCATATTCAGCGCTTGCGCAACATGGAATTCCACTGGCATCCAACCAGGTGCATTACAGTTTATTAAGCCGCGAAGTGGAAAAGAATGGCACGCTCGCGCGCTGCAAAGAACTTGGCATTCGTTTGATCGCCTACTCACCGCTTGAAAAAGGCCTGCTGACCGGAAAGTATTCATTGAAGAATCCGCCACCCGGTGTGCGTGGTTCGCAATATGCTGAATTACTTAAAAAACTGCCGTCCGTTATAAAACTCTTGCAGGAAATCGGTCAAAACCACGGCGATAAAACCATTTCACAAGTTGCGTTGAACTGGCTGATCTGTAAAGGAGCGCTTCCAATCCCCGGCGCGAAAAATTCACAACAAGCCGAGATGAATGCAGGCGGCGCAGGCTGGCAATTGACTGAAGAGCAAATCGCCAGGCTGGATCATGCTACCGATAACATTCGTGAATATTCCAGCAGACCTCCGAGTTCTTAGCGAGTGTTTCTTAAATCTAAAAATTATGTGAGAAAAGAGCATTAACGACAGAGAAAACGGAGGCCTCAAGTCTTAATAAAGATTCATAAGGACCTCATTATGGGATGGCATTCTTCCACGCCTTTCTCAACGAATTTCTGATCGGACTCTTTATCTTTACCCTCGCCCATCTGCTTGCCCGCCTCTGCTCTCAAACTGCGGCCCGCCCACCATATTAGGAACAGACTCCTGTGCCGACGATTTTGTCCGCGACGCTTTCCCGCTTATTTTCTTCGAGCAAGGCAATATTGCTTTCCGAGGTATTTTCAACCTGCCATATCTCTAACTCGACATCTATATCGGGCTTGATCTTGCAACCTTGTGCGGTCTGATAGCCCACTGGATTATAAATCAGTCAGCGTCATAACTAAGAGGAAAGAAGTTGATCAAACCTCCTCTCATCCTCATCGTCGGGCCGACTGCTGTCGGCAAAACCGAACTTGCCATTCAACTTGCGGAAAAATTAAGGGGTGAGATTATCTCTGCAGATTCGCGGCTCTTTTATCGCGGCATGGATATCGGCACAGCCAAGCCAAATCTTGAAGAACGGGCCCGTGTACCCCATTATTTAATTGATATCGTCAATCCAGATGAGACATTAAGCCTAGTAGTCTTTCAACAAAAAGCAAAAGATATCATCGCAGATATTCATGCGCGCAACAAACTCCCCTTTTTAGTTGGCGGCACAGGACAATACTTGCGAGCAGTGACTCAGGGATGGAATCCACCAGAAGTTACAGCGGACGAAAAATTAAGGGGTGAATTAGGGAGGATCGCTTCCAAGGGAGAAGAAGGACCGCATTGGCTACACGCCAGGCTGCAATTCCTTGATCCAGAGGCGGCAGCGAAGATTGATGCCCGCAATGTGCGGAGAACAATCCGTGCGTTGGAAGTCATTTTGACAACGGGCAGAAAATTTTCAAAACAACGCGGCCAGAGCAATTCGCCCTATCATTTAATTACGATCGGTTTGACTCGTTCGCGGCCTGAGTTGTATGAAAGAGTAGACCAACGTATTGATGCCATGTTCGCAAATGGAATTGTAGATGAAGTTAAAGGCTTACTTGAAAGTGGATACTCCCCCACCCTGCCGAGCATGTCTGCCATTGGTTACCGGGAATGCATCTGCGTGATAAATGATCAATTAAGCGTAGAGCAGGCTAAAGTCGAGATAAGACGCGCGACCCGGGTTTTTGTTCGCAGACAGGCAAATTGGTTTAAAGAGGCCGATCCAAATATTATGTGGTTCAGAGTCCAGGCTGGAATCCAAAACGAGATCATGGAATATATCCAGAAAAACGTCGCCGCGGGGAACGATCACTGAGGCCAAGAAACTTCTGTGGGATTCTGGCTAAATTTGCCATGCTGGGTTGCAGATCCAAAACCTTGTCATCCTCCGTAACTAGTTTAAAGGTCAGGTGTTCTAATTGACTTTTAATATTTTCAAGTATATACTATTCATAAATCGTATTCGCCCACATATCTGGAGGAGGACCTATGAGCAACAAACCGTGGCTGGCACATTATGATAAAGGTGTGCCTCAAACAATTGAGTACCCAAAAGTGCCCCTGTTTCATTTTTTGGAGGAAGCTGCACGAAAATATCCTGACCACACCTGTACGATTTTTAAGGGTGCGGTCATTTCATATCGCGAGATGAACGCCCTGACGGATCACATGGCGGCCGCGCTCGTAGATGAAATGGGCGTGAAAAAAGGCGATCGAGTGGGGCTCTTTATGCCAAATACACCCCAGTTTATGATCGCGTATTTCGGCATTCTCAAAGCCGGTGGTGTGGTAGTAGCTGTTAACCCGACATACCCGGTGGATGAAGTGATCTTCCCGGTCAATGACGCGAACATTGAGATCATGTTCACGCTCAGCCGTTTCTACGAGAGATTGAAAGCCGTTAGAGAACGGTCCAAGCTAAAACGGATCATCGTTACAAATATCAAAGAGACTCTACCGCCCATCACACGCCTTTTGTTCACCTTGGTGAAGGAAAAGAAGGAAGGCGACCGGGTTGAATCTCTTGCTGATGGCGATGTATGGATGAAAGACCTGCTTGCGAAACACGTGAACTCGCCAAAACCAAATGTGGCCGTGTCAGCTGACGATACCGCGCTCTTCCAATATTCCGGTGGGACGACGGGTGTGCCAAAAGGCGCAGTAGCCATGCATCGAAATGTGGTTGCAAATACACTTCAGATCAAAAGCTGGATGACGGGGTTGGAGGAAGGCAAGGAAGTCGTGCTGATGGGCATTCCCCTTTTCCATGTGTATGGCATGGTGGCCGGAATGAATTTCGGAATGGTGGTAGGGGCAAGTCTGGTGATGGTGCCAAACGCACGCGACTTAAAAGATGTCTTGCAGAACATCAGCAAATACAAAGCCTCCATTTTCCCCGGCGTACCGATGCTGTATAACGGCATTAATAATCATCCCGATGTAAAAGCGGGCAAGTACAATCTTTCATCGGTCAAGGCTTGTATCTCTGGCTCTGCGGCGCTGATGCGTGAAACAAAAGAGCAGTTTGAAAAATTAACTGGCGGCAAGGTATTTGAAGGTTATGGTCTTTCTGAGGCGCCGACTGCCACGCACTGCAACCCGCTGGAAGGCGTGAATAAGGTGGGTTCCATCGGCATGCCGTTACCCGATGTGGATGTGAAGGTTGTCAGCCTCGAGGATGGCGAAACCGAAGTTGCGGCAGGTGAGGTCGGTGAGTTTATCATTCGCGGGCCGCAGGTAATGAAAGGCTATCATAACATGCCTACAGAAACAGCCCTTGCCTTGCGCCAGATGAAAGATGGCAAGACCTGGCTTTTCACAGGTGATATCGGCCGCATGGACGAAGAAGGTTATTTTTATATCTTTGACCGCAAGAAGGAACTCATCAAGCCGGGCGGATTCCAGGTATGGCCTCGGGAGGTGGAAGAGGTCATCATGGAGCATCCCAAAGTCTTGGAAGTGGGCGTTGGCGGCATCCCTGACGCAGAACGGGGCGAGACGGTCAAAGCGTGGATCGTTGTGAAACCCGGGGAAACTTTGACAGAAGCAGAAATCAAGGCTCTCTGCAAGGAACATCTCGCTCCGTACAAAGTCCCCACCCATTATGAATTCCGCACTGAATTGCCCAAGACTACGGTTGGAAAAATTCTGCGCCGTGAATTGGTGAGACAGCATAAAGAAGGAAAATAGGGATTTGGGATTAGGAATACAGATAAGAAAAGAGACCTCTGAAATTCGAGGCCTCTTTTCTTTTTTACATGTCTACGTGTCTACTTGTTTACTTGTTTATGCAATCTGCGGTGTGCCGCTCTTCTTTTTGCCAAAAGGCGCCGGGAAGAGTTTTTCGAATTCTTCACGGTTGATCGATTCAACTTCAAGAAGTTTCTTCGCAATAATATTCAATTGCTTGCGATATTTCTTGACGAGACTCTTCGCCACTTTATATGCATCTTCCACGATCCTGCGAACTTCGCGGTCAATCTGCTGGGCAACGGCCTCGGAGTAATCACGTTGTTCTGAGATTTCGCGTCCGAGGAAGATCAACTCTTCCTTTTGACCATAGGTCATGGTGCCCATTTCGGCGCTCATGCCAAGGCGTGTGACCATGGCGCGCGCCATGCGTGTGACCTGTTCAATATCATTGGATGCACCGGAGGTAATATCATCGAAGATCAATTCTTCTGCGGCGCGCCCGCCCAGCGCCATGGCCAGGGTGGCTAGCATTTTCTTGCGCGACATGAGGATGCGGTCTTCGTCGGGGCGGAACCAGGTTACGCCGCCGGCTTGCCCACGACCCACGATGGTCACCTTTTGTACGGGGTCTGCTTCAGCGATGGCATTGGCCACGATCGCATGACCAGCTTCATGGTAGGCAATGATGCGCTTCTCTTCATCGGAAATGAGACGTGACTTGCGCTCAGGTCCCATGACCACACGCTCAATCGCCTCTTCCAATTCAGTTTGACCAATGGCAGTTAAATTGCGGCGCGCGGCAAGGATGGCGCTTTCATTCACAAGATTTTCCAAATCTGCGCCGACGAAACCGGGCGTACCGCGCGCAACCGAGGCGAGGTCAGCCAGTGGATCCAATGGTTTGCCTTTGACGTGAACTTTAAGAATGGCTTCGCGTCCTTTTACATCCGGGCGATCGAGCGTCACGCGACGATCAAAGCGGCCGGGACGCATAAGGGCCGGGTCAAGTATATCGGGGCGGTTGGTGGCGGCGATAATGATGACGTTCGTATCTGTATCGAAGCCGTCCATTTCAACAAGCATTTGATTAAGCGTCTGTTCGCGTTCATCATGTGAACCGCCGAGTCCTGCACCGCGCTGACGACCGACAGCATCAATTTCATCCACAAAAATAATACAGGGCGAATGTCTCTTGGCTTGCTCGAAAAGGTCACGCACACGGCTTGCGCCAACGCCCACGAACATTTCAACAAATTCAGAACCAGAGATCGAGAAGAACGGCACGCCTGCTTCGCCTGAAACGGCCTTGGCAAGCAGGGTCTTGCCTGTTCCAGGAGGTCCGACCAACAGAACACCCTTCGGGATACGCGCACCGAGTTGAATGAATTTCTGCGGCTCTTTCAGGAACTCAACCACTTCGGACAGCTCCTGTTTTGATTCGTCTGCGCCGGCCACGTCGGCAAACGTGACAGTGGGATGCTCGCCGCTAAACATGCGCGCACGGCTCTTCCCAAATGACATGGCCGCGTTATTACTACCCTGTGCCTGCCGGAAAATGAACCACAGCAAACCACCCATGAACAAGACAGGCAGAAAATACAAAGCGCCGCTCAATACGCCTCCCCAGACGGAAGGCGCTCTGACTTCAACATCAATCATGCCAAGCTGTTCCGTGGTCACCCCAAAACTACGAAGCTGCTCTACAAAGGTTGTATTGGATTCAATGCGAGATTCAACGGCATCCTCCTCGATGCCATTCGGCTTGACCACACGGATGGTATCATTGCTCTCAACGATGATCCGAGCGATCTGACCATCCTGCACTTGCTGCGCCACCTTACTAATGGTAAGCGGTTCTTCTGCAGTAGCGCTTTGGTTAAAACTCATATAGAGCATTGCACCGATGGCGACCAGCAGAAGGATATACACAAAAAACGATTGGTTACGGGAATTCACGGAGTCCTCCAAATTTGACTTGCGGATGGATTATACCAAGTCCAATCCATAGGCGACGTACAAAAGGGAAATTTTATATGATTCTCTAACACGTCCTATTTCGACTCCGTTTCGACGCACTTTCGCAGCATGCCACATCGTCCTGATGGATTTCGGAAGTGCAGGACCCTTCAACCATCGGCTCAACGCAGGCTTTTTACTGCCGGTAACAGGTCCGGGCTTCCGTTTCGGAATAAGAGTACCAGGGATAAATGTCACTAATCTTTTTGAAAACCCATGTTTACAATACCCTTCACAAACCATGGCTATAGACCCTAAAAACCGTTCATTTCTTACACGCTTTGCCTGGCTTTCGATTGGCGCCGCGGTTCTCACCATTGCTTTAAAGTCCATCGCGTATATTCTGACAGGTTCGGTCGGTTTGCTTTCCGACGCGCTTGAATCATTTGTAAACCTGGCTGGCGCGCTGATGGCACTGGCTATGTTGACCATCGCCGCCCGCCCTGCTGATGAAGACCATACCTACGGACACAGCAAAGCCGAATATTTTGCAAGCGGCGTTGAAGGGACCTTGATCCTGATTGCCGCCGTAAGCATCGTCATCGCAGCTATTCCAAGACTCATCACGCCAAAACCACTCGAACAGGTCGGTTTGGGATTGGGAATTTCGGTTGCTGCCTCCCTTGTCAACCTGATCGTCGCGATTGTCCTGCGACGAGCTGGCAAACGTCATCACTCAATTACGCTTGAAGCCAATGCAAACCACTTAATGACAGATGTGTGGACATCCGTTGGGGTGCTGGTTGGAGTCGGCGCAGTGGCCCTTACCGGCTGGGAAAGACTGGACCCAATTGTAGCGTTCCTTGTTGCCGCAAATATCATCTGGTCAGGGGTTCGTATCGTTCGCATGTCTGCTTTGGGATTGATGGATACGGCTCTATCGACTGAAGAACTAAATAAATTACAGAAAGTACTGGAATCATACACACAGAGGGGAATAGAATACCACGCACTTCGTACCCGCCAATCAGGATCGCGGCAGTTCGTGTCATTTCACGTATTGGTTCCCGGCAAATGGACTATCCAACGCGGTCATCGCCTGTTGGAAAGCATAGAAGCAGACATCCGCCATGCAATGCCTAGTGCAGAATCAGGAAACATTTTAGGATTTCCTCAAGAAAGGCAATACAGGATTAGCGAACACGGAGCAAACTCTGGAAACTACTTCTTTAGCGGATAATTTTCTGTCAGGTTCAACAATTTTACGTTT
>Ga0194127_10002001_pt1 | contig 28587 bp, 9 predicted proteins | sample TA2KigC100mmetaG_FD_148624 | JGI IMG/M metagenome (GOLD analysis project Ga0194127, IMG submission 148624) | Freshwater microbial communities from Lake Tanganyika, Tanzania - TA2015036 Kigoma Deep Cast 100m | ecosystem: Environmental > Aquatic > Freshwater > Lake | place: Tanzania: Lake...
TTTAATAATGAATTGCAATCCATATCAAAAAGTGATTTAAATGAAGAAATATCAGAATTAAAAACAAAAGAATTAAAGAAGTTCATAATATTAATGATCATTTAATATCCGCATTATTTAATAAGAGCGGGATATTATTATTTGATAAAATCAATACCTTTAATAAGTATTTATTTGATATTGGAAATATTTTGCATAATAGGTTGATCAGTGTGATTATATATGACGCCGCAATATTTTTTTTTACCGATAAATAAAGAGGGAAGCAAAATTTCTTCAAATTCCATTTTTACTTTATTATTTGTTTGTTTCCCTATAATATCATTGATATTATTTTGCAATTAAACGGCAATATCAAACGTTTATTATAAAAAGGATGAATGATTATCATTGTTAAAATTATATAAAGATAAAAGCGGTTTAATATAAACGGAATCAGTATCGCAGTAAATAATATCGCAATTCTTTTATTTCAATATGTTATGGACCTATTTAATGTAAAATCTACCCAATGAAGTGGTACCTCCCGCAATAGAAATATCAAATAAAGGGGAAATACTATTACCCGCCTCACCATAAAAAGTATTCATAAAAATTTTCAAGGCTAATTATTTGGCGTCTTATCTATTTATTTCATAATTGACATCATTAATTTATTTTTAAGTTTCTTAATTTTCGCATTATTAATATTCATTTTATAATTATTCTTGCTTTTTTTGCAATAATTTGATTTAATTTTTAATTGATTTTCTATCAGAAAAGAGTTTTTATAAAATGATAGGATAAAGTCCGGTTTAAACTTTACTATTTATGACATATCCATTATATAAACACGGTAATAATATGGGTTTGATTTTTAATTTTTTGTCGAGATCTTTTGAATTATTCTATAAAAACGCGTTAATAATAGAACATTGTTAAACTTTTAAATATTCGCATTAATTATAAACGTTTTCATAAATAGATAAGTGTTATAATTGAGAAAATTAATTATATTTGTTTTAAAAACAACAAAAACAAAATAATAAAGATTGATCACCAAAAATATCAAAAATATGAATAGGAATAAATAGACAGGAAGAACAAAATTAAATGCGAAAAGTATTATATGAGCGCAAAAATTAATAAAAACTAGAATTAACAATAAAATTTTTTTCAAAATCAATGGATAATTTGAAAATATTAGATAAAGAATGCGCGGGATCATAAATTTTAACTTTGCATTAAAATTAATCAATCATATTTTTGCCTTATAGAAACATGGTGGAAGAGAATAATTTATCATTAATGGCAGAAATGAGATCGAAAATTTTTAAATTCCATATATAGATTGAGTCGAAATGATTAATATTGATATAACTTTGTTCATCATCGTTAGTATATGGATTAATATAAGACTATGATTCATTTAAATCAGTCGCGATTCCAAAAGGAATTTTAATCAATGTAGAATTATGGGGTGATTGAAAATGTGTATCAGAGTCAATAATAGTTTCGGGCGAGAGATTATTGGCAATAATAATAGAAGGATATAAAGATGCGAAATCTAAGGCGATAATCGGGGTAATATGAACACCTGTTTTGGGTTGTGGGACAAATGCACCGGGAAATTTAGAATACTATTCAATCATATTAATATCAATCCATTTTGTATAACAAGATGTTTAGGGTGACATTGGAACTGAAAATCCATTTTATAATGCATAATATGAAACTAGATTTAAAACTTTAATACCATTTGCATTATAAAATCCATATCGCAAAGGTGTATGAGATAGACTGCAAAGTTCTATATATTAACCTAAAACAAAAGCTTTTTGCCATAATAATCGACAGGCATCAGCATCATAAGCGCAATATTAATAAAAACGAAACATTAAATCATTATCTTCGGCATTTAAAAATTATTTTTGCTTATATTTTTCGAATCTATAATTTGTTTCACGAAAACTTATTTCGAGTTTCAAATCCAAATTATTGTGTTTTAAATATTCATTTAATGATTATTTTTCAAGATTTTAAATTTGCGTGAAAATAGTTCTGGTATCAACTTAAATAATACCATCATGAACATAATTAAGACCTTCTTTTTGAAATCCCGCCTTTATTTTAATGTTTTTTTTCCTAAACATAAATTTATAACTATCACTCAAACCATGAAGTTCAATTCTTTCTTTAATATATTTCCAATCAAATAAATTATCATTAAAGCCGGTAATAATACTTGGATTTAATAAATTAATCAATCCCATAAATTCATCAATAATTTCCGCCTCATCATTAACCTATATAATAACAATATTACTGTCATTGATATTGCAAGGACATTAAGTTATGCAAAATTATATAGATTGAGAGCCTTATACATTGGAAAAACCACCACCTATACATATGAGTTCATTTGTTTCGGCTTAAAAATCACTTTCAATTTACCCGCTTTTAAAATAAACCTCAATATCCCAAGTCAATAAATTAAGCGGTATATATTTTGTGTTTATTTCTATTTATTAAATATTATTAATTTGCGACTTACATTTTATTGTATTTGTATTTCTTTCATATTAAACATTTTCCAAAAACATTTTATTATAGCCTGACATATTTATGTTATAATCCCTTAATATTTTGCATATATAATTACTTTTGCTATCATCTTATGACATTTAGAACAAATATTATTTTATGCCTTTTTAATAAGATATTTTAAATAATGGCCCATATATTAATGAAGCGCTTAATGGTATGCTCATATCATCATTGTTGTATTTTTACCAATAATCATGATATTATTTATAATATTTATTTATTTTGTATAATGTTTATTAAAACAAATCATAATTATGCAAATTTCTAAAGTAAAACACGCATATATTATTATTTCTTCCCGATTAATTTCCTTTAAAAACTTTTTTTGTTATAATTTCAAAATAATTACCATTAATGTCTCCAATTATTGTTTTCAATGTAAATACACAATCACATTTTTATATTTTTGATTATTAACATAATTAACAAATACCGCCGCTTGTATATTATTTTTCTATTGGTATATCATAGATTTATTTAACAAATCGGCTTTAAATCTCTTCCTCATCTATTATATTTCCCTATGAAAACATTTCATAATTAATCTATACGTGAATATAATATATAACATTTGTTATTTATATTTAAACTTTTTGTTTTATCTATTAATTGTCAAAATATCCGTAAAAATATATTTAATCCGTTGATTTTATTTAATTGTATTATTTTATCACATAATCGTATAAAAACACATTTTATAACCCATCTTTTAATATATTTTCGCAGTTTATATATTATTTTAAATGGTCCTCCACAAATTCATTACAAGAGCTGTATAAATATTTTGTCATACTGATATATTATAATATCTTTTTAGGTAAATTCATTTTTATTGTATTTTCCTTTATAATTTATTATTACCGCCCCTTCTACCCTACAAATTTTCGCGAATTTTTCAATAAAATAGCAAACTTACCACTTTATACACGGGCCAATTACTATAAACTACTACCTAATTATATTATACGCGAATTAATCACTACCTAATTATATTATACGCGAATTAATAGTAAAAAATCACTATTTAATTATATTATATACAAATTAATAGTAAAAAATAACAATTTAATTATATTATACGCGAATTAATAGTAAAAAAAAGCGCGAATAAATTATATTCAAAAAAATAATAGTAAATTCCAAATAACTATAATAATATATAGCAAAATTATATAAATGCCAATTTATTTGAAACCATTTAATTTATTATAAAGACATGTTTAGCGCAAAATGAAAATAATTTAGTTTAAAAAAATCGCGGGAATTTTATTTAATAAAAGTATTAAATTCGATTATATATTAATAGTTTCATGTTATTCAAATTATGATATCGCTAAAAATTTACTTTTTTTGGTAATTTATCCGCAAAAAATATTATTTATTTATTTTAAGTTTTCATATTTATTGCTATCTTTTATTTTTTAATTCATATATAAGTGCGCTATTTATATATTATCCATTAATAAAATTTGAATGGTATCTCTAAAATATGTACAATTCAAAACGCGCGTTTACAAATCAAATAAAATTTTCCATAATCTTATATTTTTACAAAATGTAATATTTTTAAATAATTTATATTTGCGAAATTAATTTACATTTTATAATAACTCTCATAAATAGAATTTAATATTTATTTTCTACCTCTTATATATTTCGCAAAAATAATTAAAAAATAGGCAAATATATTTATACTTATATTAATGCATAATGTATAATAAGTTAATATATCATAATTTTTGATAAAATAAAAACAAATTTATAAAAAATCGCGCTTTAATATTTATAAAATAATCTTGTGTTTAAAAATTATAATAAGCTATATGTTTTCTTTTACAAACGGATACAAATGAAAATATTTTATAAACTAATGGCGCAAAATATAAATCATAAAATAATTAATATCCGCAAATTTATTATTATTTATTCCTGCCACCACAAAATTATTTAAAAAAAAGATATATATATATTTGTCATTTCGCGGGTATAGATATAAATAAATTATGTTAAATCCCAAAATTATTGTTTTGTAATTTAAAATTTCCTTTTTTTACTTTTTCGTTAAAGCCTCTATTTAGCAATGTAATTATTTATATTTTCCTATATATTTTTGTATTTTTTATATTTATAAACAAAATTTGCGGCTATTTTTTTATTATTTTTTAATTTAACTTCAGTACACTTTATAAATTTTCCATAATATTGATTATTTTTCGCGAATTATAAAATAGAATTTGGGTATTAGTTAAGAAGTTTATATAAATGCGACTTAATATATTAATGAATGTATTTTTCTTCGTATTTTATTAATTATTCAAGTTAATAATATTCTATTGCGCGTTCTATAAATAATTCAATCACATATTTACGCTGTATTTCATCAAAAGACAAAATTATAATTTATTTTTATGTTTTTCTATACATTTATTATAATTCCGCAATATTTTTAATTGATTGAAATACTTTTTTAATTATAAACGCTTATTTATCAATCATTTTTGCGGAATTTTTATGATGTTGAGTATTATAAAATTTTCATATAATTCTTATATTGCGTTGTTTAAATGATGAGTATGGTGTAAAATTATTATTTAGTAAATAAAATGCGCGATAAATAACTATTTAATATAAAAAATTAATATAATTTCGACAATAATTTCATTTTATATGAACTTAATAGATATTTATATCAAAAAATTATATGTAAAATATAATGCCATCATATAAATAACGAATAATATTTTATAAACTGATTAAATTAATATTTGTATTATTATATAACCGCGAAAATTAATAATTATATGTAAAAATCTTTAATTTTATATAATAACTCGCAAAAAATAATTTTAATTTAAATAAATTATAGCATTTTGTTTAAATATTAATACTGCCATTTCCTTTATTACAGTTTTTATGGACATAATATTAACTATTGTAATTTTTATCACATACGCAAAATATAATTACCATTGAAATTTTTTAATAAAATTTGCGCGAAATTTATATTTACATAACAGTTAAAGCGAGTATTATATATTGCATATTTGACAAAAGTATAATTTTTTGCAGGTTTCAGGCTACATACTATTTAACAATTTTTATATCCGCGAAATTTATCTGCACCTACCAAATTATGATTTCCTACCCTTTAAGCATTGACTGCTGTATTGTTTTTTATTTATTTAAGTATTATATGCGAAAATATTTAAATCAATTTGCGTTAATTTCAAATATATTAATACCGCAAAAATAAATTAAAATAATTTATCCGCATTTTTAATTCAAAAACACATTATTATTAATTATTTATATTTTTAATTTGCGTTTTTATTACAAATCACCAACTATAATATTATATTATTGTTTAAAAGAAGTGTATAACCATATTCATATTGTATAAATTTATAATATGTAATTTATAGATAAATTTCAAAGAGTTTATTTAAACACTATTAATCCGCATTTATATATAAATAACATTTATTTTATAAGTATTTTTATAAATGAATAATAAATAATCAAATATTATTAGCGCGGTGGATTATAGTTTGTTTAAAATTTTTATTTTTTGAAGTGTGATTAAAAAAGTTTGCATAAATATTGTCATAATATCAAATAATTAATGAAATGTTGCGAAAAATAATAATGCGGCGCTGATATATTTTGAATTAAGACAAGATGTTTGATATTAGAAGAAACAAAAAAAATAATTAAATATGAATCAACTAATTCAAATCATAAGGCTATCAAGATAAGCAATACAATCTTCTATAGAATCAATATCACACAATTATTCAGTTAAAGATATATCAATTGTTTAAAAGGGAACAGTTTTAATATATTGATGAGAGTGAGAACAATATAAATTATACATTAAATTAATTCGCCACAGAATAAATTTTTGTCCATCGATATTATTTTATACATAACATTCTGTTAATCTGATACCCCTCATTAATTTTGAATATTTATAATTAATTTTTCTAACATTTTGATATTTAAATTTATTATTATGACAAAATAGGTGCTGAATAGAAGAAGCTTCATCGTCAATAATAGTATTGATAATTCTGAAAGGTTATTTAGAAGGTTTTAAATAACAATCATAATCAGTTAATACTTTTTGCGTTGAATTAAAGACGAAATTTTTATATGATTGGAATTAATTAGAGCAAAAATAATTAATAATTTTATCGGCGAATTATTAACTTAACCCATTTTCAAATTAATTTTTTATTTTTTTGCTATATATTGCTGGTGAAACATTTTATGGCAAAATAATACCACAATCTACATCAGTTCCTTTAAATCTTTTTTAATCGCTTATATTTAATAATTCTTGCGTAAATATTTTTGTTTGCGTTAAATTAATTAAATTCGCCGATCCTTTTAAATGATATTTTGCTTTTTTATTCACGATGTATTATATAAATCGTTTTATACACAACAGCTCCATATTAAAATCTTTTCTTTGTTATTAAATTTACAAATTGTGAGCTATTATTGTTGTTATTTCATCCCGAACTAGTTTATTATCTTTATAATCTAACAGTTTTGGGTTTAATTTAATTATTTCTTTAATGTGATAACTATCTAATGGATGAATTTTCTCACATATTTGTAATATTTCGTTTTTTTTACTAAATACATATTTGTATTATAATTAATCATTAATTTTCATGTATTTTTATATTAAAGGCTCTTATAATATTGTTTCTAATAGTTTTATTTTCTCGCCAACTTTTTTTACTTATTATTTTTATATTAAGTTGCATATTGTTACTAACTATTCTTTTGAATAATCTATTAATTTCTCCACTTTTTCTATGGTTTCTTTTTATTTCATGTAATATATTCCGCAAATTTTGGTGTTATTTAAATGATTTCTTTGGGATTTTTATAAATGTTTAATAAGGTTGAGATGGTTGATGTGAGTGGTAATTGTTTTGTATGGAGAGTGGCGGTTATTGAAGTTTGTGCTGGTGATATATAGAAATGGAATGTCAATTTTTTATAGAAAGTTCAATTTATAAATATTTGCAATTTATTTATTGTAAATTCAATTTATATTATTGAATTATTTACTATACTTTTGCGCCCAAAGTTTATAATATATTTCTATAGTGATGATTGACATAATAAATTTATTAATTTTATTATTTGCACAATTAACATTACGCGAATGTTTATTAATTATATGGATGTATTTTGTTAATATTACATTAATTGGGCATTATTTGCCGCATAAATTATTGATAGCATTCTAAATTAATAAGACAATTAAGTATAAATTAATTATTTTTATATTTATTCATATTAAAAAGTTGTTCGGCAAAAATACAATTTTCATAAAGATATTTCCACATTAATTTCTACTGCAAAATAAGTTTGTTAAATATCTCTCTTTCATTTTTCTATAACTTACTGGCAAATTATAATTGGTTTATTAGCGTTAACATCCTTTTTATTATTCCAATTTTTTATTTATTTCATTAATAATTTAATTTATATAATTTATTATTCGCGTTTTTATTAAAAACAAATAATATTTTGCGCAATATGTATTTTATATTATTGTTTTTAAAGTATATTTCGCGCCTTTTCTCTTTTTATATAATATATAATATTTATTTAAAATTACAAATATAATTGGGCGATAATGATAAATAAAACATTAAAATATAAATTATAAAGCGCCAAATTCAATGGTAAAATAAAGACGTGTTTAATTAAAATTTTAAATAAAAAATATTGATGTAAAACAATATATATAGCGAAATATTATCATATTTCATCAATATTGTGTTCTTTAATAAGTTCATCGGCTTTCATGAGATTGTCATCAAGAATATTCAGAATGTCTCCCATATAATTATTTTAATCGCCGGATTATTGGGTATTATTGAATTAACTTCTGATATTTTTAAATTATTTTAATAATTCTTTAACAGATGAAATACGCGATTTTTCATAAAATTCCTATACGTCATTCATAAATGATACGAAAAATATAGATGGATCTTTGCCGTTCATCATAAATTCTTTATAATATTTATCGAAATTTTTTTAGAATAAATCAAAACACTCTTTTAATTTACTAATAGCATGACCATTTTATCCTCTTTATTTATCGCCGAGTTATTCTAAAATACTATTTATAATAAATGACAATTCTTCCATATTGATTTATGATTTGTATATACCTTCGTATAAATTTTAATTGAGCCCAAATAATTATTTTAAATCCTAGTAAAAATCTTGTTTTTATTATTATTTAATTTATTCATCGTCCATATTATTATAAATACAACAAGAAACTTCATAAAGATCGATATTTAAAAATTAAAGTTATTATAATTTATGTAATTTAGTGTAAAATTATTCGAAATTTTGCGTATTATGAAGAACTTATTTGACATTGATCATTTCTTTCAATATTTATTAAACAAGAGATTAATTATCATATCCGTCAATATATAAATTTAATTCCTATAAAAGATCTAAATCGATATCACAAATAACGGCGGCGTCAAGGCAATCTAATTTTAATTCGCAAGTATTTTTTTTTTCTTAACAAAAAGTTTTAATTTTTGCCCTTAATTCGAGTATTTGCATAATTTTTGTTTTATTATATTAATCGAATATAGATTTATTTAAATTTATATTGTATTTTTTGCAGAAATTTGTGTGTTATTCGACAATTGCGTATATATTTTCGTATTATGATATAATTTTATTGATATACATATGTTTATTTTGGCTGTTAGGAATAAAAATATTATTAAATTAATTTAGAATGTCTTTAAACTATTTATTGCCCTATTATTTAACAATACACTACATATTTATACGCATAAAAAAAAAATAAATAAATAAATAATTAAATAAATGCGGTTTATCAATAAATTCACATATATAAAGCATATCCGATGATTGATCGTTTGCCATTATATGTAATATCATTAGTAACAATTCTTTCAGGCCGCAAATTTTTACTTTAAAAATCAATAATAACGCCATAATTTGAAATATATTTATCGGTTTCGCCGGTCATTTTTTTAAATATATTAATTTTATATGTTTCATATATTAACTTATCAAATAATTGTTCGTTTTCTAGAAGTGGAAATCCCTAAAATATGCCTATTTTATTTTAATTATAGAAAATTAATAATTTATTGAATAATTCGTAAAAGCTTGGCGGCAAATCATTTCTGTTTTTTTTTATATATTTTAGTAAATCGCAAAATTCATTATGTGTTGTTTTTCCTATTTTTACTTTATTTATTGTTTATAAACCCGATTATAATAGCATAATATCATATATTAATATTTTATTGCGCAATCCCATGATCAAAAGCAAATTATTTAATAATTTTAGCTAATAATTTCCATTTATAATTTTAAAAATAAACGGCTGTCTCGTTTAATTCTATAAATTATACACATATGATAATTATTTAAAATTTATATGTTATTCTTCAGGTATTTCATCTATAAAATGCAATTATTATCGCAATTATTAATCGATTTTTAAAAATAATTAAACTGTTAAATCATCGGTATGTAATTTGCTTTCTCTTGTATTCATTTAATATTATATATCATTTTGTCTAATTATGGGGAAATAAATTCCCGGATTTGTTCTTCCTATTCTGCCTCTTCTTTATTGCGTTTTATTTTTACAGCATGGTAAAATCATATTTATTGATTGTTTTTTAAGAGGATCATATGATACAGATCTAAAACTAAGACAATCTATAACATAATATAAATTCACTCCTGAAAATCCCGTTTCTATTGTATCTGTTGCCAATAATATTTTTCTACCTTTATGCTCATTCATTTATTTTTAATATTAATCTGTATTTGTTTGGCTATTAAATTAAAATATTTATATATTTCGCAATATTTTATTATTCATTATCTATCTCGCCAAATCATCCATCAATTTTTAACCGTAACAAAATATTAATATACCCCCCTATTATTTTGTGTCTATATTGTATTATTTTCTTTATTAATTAATTAATTCATTGCTCCCATATATCTATTCGCAAACATATATTATATACTTTTATATACCCATTTCATTATTATTTGTTATTAAATTATCATAATATATATCAATTATTTAACTTTACTATCCACTTATCTCAATGTATTTGTCACTGCCAAAAAATCCACATAATCTATCAATGTTTAATGAACCCGATTATAATATAAATGTCGGCGATGTTTTATAATTTTTCAATATTTCTTTTATTATGCTCATCATTATATATATATTTGTATCATTTGCGTGAGCCTCATCTATAATTACCAATGTATTTGTATTTATATATTATTATTAATTCATATGATTCAATAATAACTAATACAATGTTCCTTGTGTCATATATGTCAATCCTATATTTCTTTTTAGTATTTTCATAACACTTGTCAATAATCCCAAATTCTCCCCTTATTTATATAATAAAACTTATTATTTTGCTTCTTCAAACAGAGAAAAACATACACCTAGCGTTAATTGTGCGCATATTATATCATATTAAGGTAATATTTTCGTTAAATTATACAAAAAATATGTTGATTTTCCTACTCCTGGCGCGGCTTTTAATACTATTAATTTGTTATTATCCCCAAATAACATTGTTTATTTTAAATTCTCCACTACATAAGACATTACCTATAATTTATTTATATTCCTTTCTATTTTTTGATTATTCAAGTTTAAGGTCACTTTATATTCATCCGCCATTTTAATGTTTTATTTTATGTATTTTAAATATTTTATTTTTTATAATATTCATTCATATTTAAATTTTATATCATTTATTCATTGTATGAATATTTTCTTTTATATTTTTATCGCGCATAAATTATTTATTTTATTCTTTTGCAACTTTATATTTTATTTTTTTATATTAATAACCGCCATTTAATCCGCTTTTTTATATATTTTTGTATAAATATTATAATCTTTGCGCCATATCACTTTTTATAATCAATTCGCAAAAATTTAAACAAATTAATATGATACTTACTATTGACCCCAATAATTTGCGCAAACATTATATAAACTCTCTAATATTTAAAAAATCATAAATTTTATTATTTTTATATAGACTAAATTATTTATAAAGCGCAAAATAAATCAAATATATACATATAATATGAAGAATCGTTTATTTTCTTTTCCGTTTAAATTTTAATATAAATCCCGCGCGATTTTTTTAATGAAAAATAATAATATTATTGCAATTAATTAATAATATTTTCACACAAATAATTTTAATATTTTTATTATTTTATTATTTATGTATTTTTTATTTATTTCGCCGCATAAAATTAGAAATATTTTAAATTCGCGTATTATTATCCTATTATTATAAATGCAAAATGTTCAATAATTTTTATCGCGCACTATTTTCCCATATATAATCTATTCGAAGTTAATAAACGCTATTCATCGTCTGTATTTTGTTGTATAGGTGGCCTCTTCCCTTTATAAAACATATATCATATAATCAAACTGTGTCGATACCTAATCACTCTTTTGATATTGCGGAACATAAATTTTATATATCATGAACCATAAATCGCGTAAAAATATTTTGCTCACTTTTAAAATACATTATCTAACACTCATTTTATTCTTCAATCACATAAAAATCCGCATTAATATCTAATTTTACCGGTATCGTTAAATTCCTGTTTTCATAAAATATATATTTTCGCGCAATTTCATATATTCTCGCAACTTCTATAATTATAAAATTTTCGCAATTTTTAAACTTTTATAAAATAATATCATAATTTTGCCATTTATTTAATTTCAATAACTATTAATGCGTCATTAATAATAAAATCTTCACATTTTAATTTTATTTTATTATATAGAAACGAAAATCTAATCAATATATTGAAAATTGGTATTTATACAAATCGATTTTATACTTAAATAGAAAAAATTTATCGCAAAGAATATGTCTTTTTTAAGAGATCGGTATTTATAGTTTGTTTAAATAAGCGCAAAAAGTAAATAATATAATTCTATATTTAAATATTTAATGAACAATTATACCTGCTCAATTTATAAAAAACTTGGTATTTAAAAATATAATAGTAGACAAACTATATAACCGCCACAAAATGATAGTTTATCTCGCCATTAAAATATTTTAATATTATTTATTGTGAATTTATTAAAAAAAATATTATTTATTTTGCGAATGTTTTTTATTTATTGATTATATGGCGGCTATTTATTTTCAGTAGATTATAATAGTCGCGTTTTATAATATTTATTTGTTTTTAAATATAAATGAAAATCTATTACATTTTATTTTCTGCCATATGTTTCCATTTATTATTAATTGCGAATCTTCTATTTTTAATTGATCGCGGCTGTTTATATTAAAGAAATATACAGGCACTTAATATAAATTAAAGTAGGCTACTATTATATTTCAAAAGCGCTAATTTCATTTTATTTTTGTATTTATTTATGCGAAAAATAATAAAAAGTATACAATTGCGAAATAAATATATATTTTTATGTTTGTTTTTTTATATATATGAAATCCCCCAAGAATAAATTGAAATTCTAATAAAAAATAAATAATAAAGTTGGTTTTAAATGCATTTTTTGATGAGTTCATTAATATATGCGGAAATAAAATACAAGTTAAATATGTATAAATGCGTATTTGATTATAATTTGTGCTAAAATATAATAATAAACGCGAAATTTAAAAAATATAAATGAAAAAAAATAAAAAAAAATATGATAAATAATATCAAATTGAAATATCGTCAACATGTATAGTTTCTTGCTATTAAAGAGACAATTATCTGATCATATTAGTATTTAAATAAAATTAATTAAAATTGGTACCGATTTGAGGTTATTACCCGATTAAAATTTATGAGCTGAGAGAACCAATATGAGATTGTTTATTAGAGAGCGAGAATTTTTATAATAATTGGACAGGTTTAGACATAGCCATTTATAATAATTGGTCGTGTTTATTGTTTTTAATAAGCCCGATTTATTCATAAGTACTAAGTTTTCCTTTGTATGATAAGTAATCAATAATTAAACCGAGATGAATTTTGTCGACTTTTTTGACGGAATTAAACAATTCGGAAAGGGCGATTTTTTTAGAGGCAACTTTTCCGTACCATTATTGCATCATTAAAGGATTGTCGCAAGTAATAGCGAGATAATTAATATAATCGCCGTATTATTATTGCGTTAATAAAATTTCGTCAAGAGAGCGACTTTTACATTTAATGACATAAATGTTATGTTTTGTAATGATGCCTGTATTATTATCAAATTCACTATGAGTATTTTTAGATAATTGAACATTCGACAAAGATTGAAGTCCTTTAATATATGTTTAAGATATATCTTTTGCGTATTAAAGAATGCCATCAAGACTAGATAAAACTTCATTATCTAATAAATAACACCGAATTAATTATAAATCTTCAGAATATAGACAAATAATTTCTTTTGTATTTTATAATATATCAACCAATTATTGAATGGTAAGTTTATTTTATTGCATGATGAGACTGTTAAGTTCAATACGTATACAAATTTGTGTTAATTTATTATTATTAAGTTTAGATTTATCAACAAAAACAGCGTCATTTTTATATTAGTAATTAGGATCATCTAATTTTTCGTGTTTTATAAAAATGATTTACCAATTATTGACGAGATCAATTAATTTCATAAATTGTAATTGCAATAAAATATTTTATGCCTATTCTTCAGTGACGCCTTGTTTAAAAGGAATGGTTAATATAGGCTATGTTTTTTATACATGCTATGATTTTGCTTTAAGTATATCGTCAACTATTTCAACCATTGGTTTTACATTGGCGGATTATTGAATATTATGAATTGAATCAAGATAATCTTAATTAATAACTTCGTGCAAAGACATTCCGCTTAACATTCCGACACCAGTTCCATATTCAGTTAAATTTTTTAGTAATTATAATTTTATATCATTAATCAAAAGATATTAAAATTACATTTCGTTGAATTATGATAATATTTGTGGCGTAAATAATGTCATAATCGCCAATTTAATTAAAAATAATCCATTTTCATATAATTATGGAATAAATTTCTATTTTGCCATCATATTATCATTGAAATATATGTATTTAAGATTATCGACAAAGTGATTCAATAATTTTATATTTCCCGCGATATATTTTATATCACTTTTTTATTCTTATTGCAAAATTTTCGATAAATACAACGATTTTATTTATAAAGGTATTTATATAGTGGATTCAATATCGCCAAAAATAGATAATTGAAAATTATATTAACAATATTTATGTTTTTTTATATAGGAATATATTAATTTTGCCTATTTTGTACATAATTCAATTAATTGACTTGATTGATTTTTAACAAATTGAATATAATTGTGAATGTAATCGGCTTCAGACAAATGATAATTATCGATTTTGTATTAACAGTATGATTGTACTTTAAATCCTTGATTACCATATAAAAATTGAACGATATTGATGTGACTTGTAACTAATCGTGTGTTTGAAACTAAAATTTACTCTAAATTAAGTTTTAATTTGCGGCCTAAAACACCACCTTTAGCGACAGATAAAACTTTTCTCAATATACCTTCTCTTGTAGGAACAGCCATTAAAGCCAATTCAGATGGCGATAATCCTTCTGAATAAGAATTTTAAACGGCACCATATGCCTTGGGATTTATATCAAATTTTTTATAAAACAAGTTTAATCTATTGTCAAATTCATGAACAATATATTATCCTTGGCCTTGAGCATATCCTAAATTGATTAAAATTCCCTTTATATGATCTAATTTTCCTTTTGTTCCAGTTAATGCCATTTTTAATAAATTATTATCTGGTTCAATACTAGTTAAAATGAGACCCAACATATCATCAAAGAAATTATCAAATAATTATTATTATAATTCGTCATATGATTTATTACTTTTACTAACTTATCCATTATTTGTAACAAAATTATATAATATTTCCTATCCTTTTTGCAATTATACACTTTTAAATTCATTAATAATGTCTCTTTTATCTTTTGGAACGTACAAATCTTAAATTCCGATTGTATTACCTTTGTATTAATTAAATTATAGCGTTAATTGCTGAATTGAATAGATTACATTGATGGCATAATCAGAATTATTAGTTTAAACTATTTATTTGTAAAAATGATTTGAATTTTGGTCAAAATAACCAGATTTAATTTCGCCTAAAATAATTTTTAATTATTTATCATTATCATTATATTGTATATATTTTGATAGCGATGAATTATAATATGAAGTATTTATCTCAAAATTTTATTTGGGCAGCAATAAAGACAATAATTAAGGTCCAGAAAGAAAGTCTTGTGAGAATAACTTTGTATCAATGGTAGAATATTATAAAAGTCTTCGAATGAAAACTTTATCGGTCAAAACATCTTATTGCGTGAGCCAATATCCACCAATGACACTATCTTAAACTTGTGGAATGTTTAGGGATGCATTATTGACAGAAATCAGTTAATTAGAAACATTTGTAATATATTTGGTTTCCTAAACAGAAATATTATTTTATAAACCGATGGCAACCATTTCATCACCGTCAAAATCAGCATTATACAATTTGCATGATAAAATATTAATTTTGATAGTATTATTATTTACATCGCCCAAATCAACAATAACTTAATGACCACAAATGGATTCAGGTAACATTGTAGGTTGCCGATTCATTAAAACAAAATCACCTGATTACAAATGTCTTTAAATAATATCGCCAATTTCTAATTTGACATTTATATTACTGGCGGAATATTTCTATTGATCGCTTTTAATAATATAATTAGCACCGGGATAAGTGTCAGGACCATTATTAAATAATTTTTGTAATTTTTCGAAATTAAATTTTGAAACATACTCACTGATTGTCAAAGTCATGGCGATATGTCTAGGAATAATGACACTATTAATAGGAATTGTTGAATCACAGGTGATAACAGCCCTACTCATTTTATCCGATTTTTTTCCTAGCATATTATTTCTTAATAATCCATCTTTTGTCATTAAAACAGTGGCCAAAGATTTGACAGGTTTTCCTTATTATATAGTTTATCTTTAATAAGCTGTTATTTATTATAGAAAAGTATTATATGTTTGTGGAAATTGCGGGTCAACTGGTCCAATTTTATTTAAAGCGAAACATGTTTATATAATAGATTATAATTATGTGGTTAATTCATCATTATTATTATATTATTAGCTATTTTTGCGATTAGGCCGGATCATAGGAGATGTAATAAAAAGCGTATTAACAATTAAATCAGATGGGTGTTCGCAAATGTTAATAAATTATCGCACTTCTTTAATTGCAAGATCTTGAATTTTTTCTTTAATATCATACAGATTATATATTAATTAAGGTTTTGCACCTAATTGCGAGCCAATTAATACATTATATCCCTCAAATTTGACTTATTATAATAAAGGTGCGCCACAATGGGTACATTTTTTTTATCCGGAAAGTCTAATGCAATGGAAACATAATTTTTTTAATAATTACTTTATTATTTCTACATAATTAGGTAAAATATAATAAAATTTGCATTAAATATAACCGCTATGACCTTAACAATGCGATTTTTCATTATCACAAGATTTACAATATTCATGATTTGAGAGAGAACCTAATTTTGAGTCAAATAATCCATCTTAAACATCATTATCTGTTTGAAAATTAGAGAGTTCAGATTTTTATAATTTTTTGCATAAAGAATCATTTATAACGCCAAATTTAACACTTGAAATACGTGCCTATTATTAATATAGGTTCGTTAAAGGATTTGATTACATTAAGAATTTATATATATATATTTTTTTAAATCAATTTTATATATTTATTATAATAATTTAATAAAACTACAAAATATGCGCAAATTATATAAAAACTAATTTAATAACAAAATATCATTAAAAGTACTTATGTCCTTCCTATTGGCTGATTAAATTATTTATTATTAATTTTTTTTATATTGTCATAAAATGTCAGCAGCAGGTGTATTTATATTAATCTCGAACGACGGAAAGGCCGATCGTTTGATTAATGGATCCGATATATTAGAACATTAAATAACGAAATTTACAAAATAAAACGAAGAACTTATACTGTAGGGTGGTGGCACTATCACACCCAGCAAAAGATTACCAACTGTTAAATAAATTGAAGAAACTCATTTAATACCTTTTTAGGCTAAATTTAAACCACCCGTGCCATTAGCAATGGAATATCAAAAAGTTGTGGCAGGTTCTAGTGTCAGTTCTTTTGGTCAAGTTTTATAATTTTCTTTACCTTAATTCGGCGATTTCTTAACAGATATGGTTGTTCATATTTCTATCAGTCAATGTAGTGCTTCTCCTGCACCTTTACCTCCTGATGTAGCTCCGAACGTATATACTCCTGTTTATGCCGCCGGATAATCAAATTTAGCTATAACTCTTGATGAAAGTGGCACTGTTCTTAATACTATTGACAGCGTTAATTAAACCGTTTCAACTGTCACTTCTCTAGGATATTTCAATGTTAATGGTCATAAAGTTCCAGGTTTAACTCCAGTTCAAGATAATGTAAGTTATTGTGAATATCCAGGCGGGGGAATGATGGCTAAAGTTTCCTTTGAAATTAATGGTAATGTTCTTGATGAATACGACGATTATTCCCATGTATTTGAGCGTTTATTTGAAATTAAAAAAGATAAACTTGAGGGTTATTGCCGATGTGTTGGTCAAGAATTACCTTATACCGCAAAATCTGATGTAATGGATAACGGTGTCAGAGTTTCCGGCTAATTATTGAGCGGTTTATAAACTCCTCAATAAGTTCAACCTTCCTGGTAAGTTTGGCAAAAATTAATGTTTTGGTTCAATAAAGAATAATCTGTCGCTCTTCCTTCTGCCGCTATTCCATATGGTTAGAGATATATTAAAATTTAACTTGCTGATTAAAGTAAACTTGTCTTCAATTCGGCATCTGTTTATCAAGTTTTGAAAGTTGAAAGTCGATATATTGCAAATCGCGCTCCTGCATTCGTTCCTAATGGAAGTGGACAGTATGATTTAAGTTCCGCCGATTCTAGTAGTCCCGGTATTGTCGGAAACACATATACCAGTTATTATTAAATTCCTATAACTACAAATGGTGCTATTAACTATCCTACTATTACCACCGCTGAATTATACGTTAATAACTTATTTACCCACCCCACTATTCATGATATGTACGTTCAAAATATCGGCTTCTCTTTAATTAGAATTCACAAATTACAAAGATAAACTGTTAATTCCGCTGATATGAAAATTTTATTAAATTAATTCAAATTCCCTATTGAATATATGTATATCGGTGTTATTCCTAAAGAAAATAATTCCGGATTTAACCAAACTACTGATTGGTGGAGATTCTCTAAAGAAACTCATACCAAAACTACCGGCGGTCTTTAATTGGATGGTTCTGTCGGTATGATGTTCAATCAGTTAAGATTAAATTATTCAACTTCCACTCGTACTGTCGATTCACTTACAGTTAGTGCGCATGGTCTTAATTTATATCAAAAATTAGATTAATAATTTTATAATTAATATCTTCCCTTAGTTTTCGGCAAAAATACACTTAATACTCCCGTCGATTCTGGTGTTATGCTTGTTACATTCGCCCTTAATCCCGGCTCATATTAACCTTCTGGGCATTTTAACGTCTCCAGAGCTCGCGAATTTTATCTTGATCTTTCCTCTTCTATTGTCGGCTCACCTAATCCTTCCACATAACTTATTTAGCAAGCTGATATTATGACTCAAGGATGCGCCATTAATTTCTTGCTTGTTTCTGATGGTTCTGCCGTTTTAAGATATTCTACTTGATTTTATTTCTCTTATTCACCCATTCACCATTCTCTTCCTATTTTTTGTCTCATTTCACATTTCATACTTCCCATTTCATACTTTCCATTTCATACTTCCTATTTATTTTCGCATTTCTCTCATTTTTTCATTTCTTTTTTCTCTTATTTTTTTATTTTCGTCGATTTATATATTAAAATACAAAATATTTTATTTATTTTTGTACTATTGTATTTTATATCAAAATTTTATATGCGATTTTATATACTCCCACTTCTTTATTTCCCTCATTTTTTTTAAACTTATTTACCTATTGATTTTATTTTTGTGTATTTTTTAAATTCGCATATAATATTTTGACATTTATATACAATATTCACCATTTCAGCATCTTATTAAATTCGCTTTTTATTTATTAATATCAAATTTCGCGTATATATAAAATATTTTTAATCTATACATTTTCCGATTTTTTAATTATATCCCATTAATAATGTGTACCATATACAGTTTAATATTTTATATCGCGAAATTATGTATTATTATCCGCAAAAAATTATAAATTCGCAATAAATTATAAACACAAACTAACAAAAGAATTATTAAAAGAGCAATTATTATTAAATTCTGCATAAATAAAAATTTATATTGAACGCGCACATAAATATATTGTTAATTTGATTTAATTTTTATTTGTAAATTCTTTAAAAAAACGCGCGGATAAATAGTTCTAAAAAAATAAATTTTCGCGATGTTATTTCTTTTACAAAATATAAACTTTGGATATTTAAAATCAATGATATTTAAGTATTGATATATAATTTATTGCGAAAATTAAAAATAATTCATAATAAATTATATTAAAAGCGAAATTATAGATTAAAATTAAAATTATTTTAAGCAAAAAAAATATATATTCAGGTGAATCATGAGAACACCTGTTATATAATAGTATTAATATCGCGCGATTTAAATTATTAAACATATCTATAATTAAATAAAATCATAAATTTTAAAATATTAATATTGCGCAATATTGGTTATAAAACTATGAAATTAATTGTGTTTTTAATATTATTATCTTCAAAAATAATACTATTTGCGCGAAATTAATCATTTAAAATATATTTAAAAGCTATATAAAGCAATAAATTATAATAATCAGTATTATGATGCAAAAATTAATGTTTTTTGTGCCAGTTTTAAAGATATGGCGGAAATTATAACATATTATTATCAACATTTACAATATATTATTTTTTAATATTTTTCAATGTTTTTTCAATGAAAGTCTATAAATTTGCGTCCTTATCATAATCTTTTAAATATTAAATAACACATTAGGACATTGAAGTATTATTGAGTTTTTATAATTATCCATTATAATAATGCAAAATTACAGATAATTATTATAAATGCGGATTAATATAATGATAATCAGATAAAATACATTAATAATAGCCGATTATTTTTAATTATAATTCAAATTTATTAATATATTTCAAAACATCAACATTTTTAATAATATATTATCCCTATTGCGAAGTTACATTTTATAATAAATCGAAAATATATCCTTGGTATTACATAATTGAAGAATATTATTTAATCGCATCAAAATACATATATATTTATTTGATAATTCCGAAATATTTTAATTTTGGTATAAATTAATATAAATCAATATCGGCAGAATTTATGTATTTGAGCGAATTATATTTTTCAATTTATTATACATATTGAGGTTGTTTTATTTCTGTATTACAAATTTATGTATATTCTTATTCTGAAATCAAAGGTGTTTATTTAAGTTAATTAAAAATTATATTTTTTCGTTATATATTAATGGATTTGAGATATGATAAATCAAATTAATATGAAATTTAATCGTTTTATACAAATTGATAATGAGAAGCATCACAATTTAATAAATATAAAAGACGCAATTATGGATTCATTTTGCTAAGATTTTCAATGATAGTGTTATAAATATATTGATTAAAATAGCTATTTTCAGTGAATTAAATATTATCAAAATCGCGGATTTAAAATTATATCATAGGATTAATATGAGACGCCGACTTTAAAATATCATATTTTAATTATGATTTTACTTTGTCGTATTATAAAGGATATTAATATTAATTTTTATCCGCATTTTATTATAATTTTTGCGTATTATTTATGTATATGTGATACAAATTTTATTTAATATTTCTAACACGACCCATCATTTAAACAAAATTTTCAGTACAAGCTACATAAGGTTCATAATATCCGAATAAATAATCATAATGACATTCTTCAAATGATATTCCTGCCGTTATTGTTGGCGAATATATTAAAACTTGATAATTTTACCAGCTATTTTTCAAATCATTAATATCTTATTGTTTTTATTAAATATTTATATCGCCGGTATAAATCATAATATTGTTTATTTTTTATGGATTATTGTCTATTATAACTTAATATATTGATTGGGCCATATTTGCTACATTACAAGGTATTATTATATTAAATCCTTATTTTATTTTGTTTAAAAGCTCGCTCATCCATTAACCCTATAGCCCATTATATATCATTATATTTTTATTATCCTTTTTTGTATTATGAATCAATTTAAATTTTTTATTCGTGTTTTTAAGTATTATTTGCAAAGTTGATATTGTTCTTTAAGTTAAAAAGGCGTCTAAACATATTATTTTGTCGCTATTTTATAATAATTTCTCAAATGTATAATAATTTAAATGATATTTTTATGACAAATTTGAATTTAATTATTGTATTAATGATTCCGATTCATCTAATATAAGCAAATTATACTGATTATATAATCCCAATATATTCAAAGATTCTATTTAAATTATTAAATATCTTTATAAATCAATATCGTTTTTCTTTATTTCCCTATCATTATATGCCACGAATTTATTGTCTATATTATTTTATTCTAAAAATGCGTTCAATTTTTATTTATATTCTTTTGTAAATGTTAATCGGAATGATAAAATACATATACTTTTATTTGGGTTATTTATTATATAATCCATTATATATTGCATTAATAATTTAGTTTTACCTGTTCCCATCCCCGATTTTATAAAAGTTACATCATATTATTCATCAATTTTAGGTATATAGTTTTAATCTATGGTGTCTATCTATATTTATTTGTCAAAAGTACTTAAATTATGATATTATTTTCCATAAATTTCAATTTATTAATTCAATAATACAGCATTATCAATATTTTATTATACTAATATTTCTGGTTATTCATAATTTATATGTATAACATTTTTATGTTCATTTCTATAACAGCCCAAAATATAATGATGCGCACTTTTTATTTTTACAAACATATTATCGTGTTCATGATGTCTATTACAAATTGGGCAATTTTTTATATTTTTGAATCGTATAATATTACCTTTCTATTGAATAAAAGATAAATTATAATCTTTTTAAATTCTTTTTAAATCCACTTTTAATATTTCGTCTTTTATTTCCGATATAGACTGAGATTCTTCATTTGTCGCATATTTTTATTCGCTAAATGATACAAAATAAATATGATCTAGGTCTTGAGTATAAGATAATATTAATTATCGCGGATGAATTTTGTTTTATATATAATTTTTTCCAAAATATTGCAAAACAGGTTCACCTTATTTTTTTGGGCAATTAAACATTCTCAATGAAGATCCTTATCTATACACTTATGTATCAATCGGATTTTTTATAATTATATTGTGTGTTTCTTTTAAATACTTCTCAACTTCAAAATTTATTTTACCCGCGATAAATTATAATTATTTTTTGTCACTACAATAATCATTATACCCGAAAACTATATGATAACTTATTTTATATTTGTCTCCGTATATTCTACTATTATCGAAAATATCAAATAATTGTTCAATATTATCGTAATCAATATAAATTTCATCATTATATTTTTGCGCGACTTCAATAATTATTTCTTTTGTTTTGTTTAAAACCCTGGTCTATATATTTTATTATTATTGATCATTTATTTCGTTCTTATTCAAACTTATGTCCATATCAAAATACATTTTGCACTTTTTGTCATTTATAACTTCATGTAATATTAATGTATTTTTGCCTTTAAAAATCGAGTCTAAATCATCTATTTTAACTATATGAAATTACATACGGTCATCATGATGTTATCGCAAAACACAATAATCAATATAATTATATTGTTATTCCATTTATTTTAATATAGTATCTAATTTAAAACCACTTTATTGCGCCTCAAACTTCATATTGTTCTAATTATTATTCATCATAATTTCAATTTTATAAACTTTTTTTTATAATATTTTTAATAAATCACTCGTTTATAAACGTGTTTATTTATACAATTTTATTTTTATTTTCGCAATTTATAAAATAATTTTTAATGTCATTTTTATTTTGCAACTTTATAATAATATTAGCTATATATTATATCGATACTTGAATAAAATAAAATTCGCGCTTTTATTATCTTTTATATTTTCGCTTAAATTATTATATAATTTTTTATTTATATAGTTTCAGACAAATTAAAATATTCAACTGTTTAAGCAACACATTTATATTTGCGTTTATTTAAATTCGCAATCTTAATTTATCAATAATATTAATGCGAACTTATACTTCAAAAATATTCGCTTATTTTTATATAATATTAAAATAAAGGCGTTTATTATAACCTTATTGACAAATAGTTGTTACTAATTTCTATATTTTGTAAAATAAATATAATTTTCTGTGCAAAAAATAATTGGCTTTTAAACGCTTTATAATAATATAAAACTCTTAAATAATATCTTTTTTATATGTATTTCGCAAATATTTATTGTATTTTTAAAGCGACATTTTTATAGCAAAATAATTAAAGGTTTTGACAATAAACATATGATTATAGCGCGGTTAAATATTTATTTATTGATATCTATCTTTAAATTTATATGATATACCAATATTATATGTTTGCTTAATAATAAATTCTGCGCAAATTCTATGTTTAAGTGGTATGTAAATATTAATGAGAGGTGGGTGTAATTTATTTTATATTATAATTCTGTAAAATAGAAATTATTAAGGTGCGCGAATAACATTATCAAAGAAAAACAAAAATAAAATAATAAATAATAAAATAATAAATAATAAAATAAATAATTGCGGTTTTTTTTTATTTTTAAGTAATCAAAATATTATTTTGTAACGTTTATTATCTGACGCCCGGAGGTGATTTAAAATAGTTACAAAGAAAAAATAATTCACCCGCGATACCTATTTTCTAATTTATATTTTTCCGTTTCATATTGATCATAAATAATTCACTTATTTTACTATATATGCAACTTAAATTTCTCGCAATTCAAATTTAGTCACGGTAAAATACACATTCTTTTAAATAGTATTTATTTTAAAATAAGCAAAATATATAGTGTTCAATGTATAAATCGCGAATATATAATATATAATTTTTATTTTTATTTATAATTTCGCGCAATACATGTTTTTATTTATTGTTTATTTACAAATATAAATATTTATTTTATAGAGGAAAGATATTACCATGTTTTTAAATCTATAATTTATTTCGCAATATTTATATTATTTGCCGATAATTATCTCAAAGTATTTATATATGTTTATAATATTTCTGCAACTTTAAATTTTTTTAAATGTTTATACAAAATTATTCGGCATATATAATAATTAATTTCGCGCATATTTTATTATATTATTATTATATTATTTAACTCTATGCCATTTATTAATTATTAAAACAAAATACCTTTTAAAAAAAATTTTAACTTTAAATATATCATACATTTTCATGTAATTATATGAACTTACTTAATAATGCGTTTTAAAAATTATATGTTTTTGCGCATATATAGATTATTTATACAATTTTAATCGATTATATTATACAATTTTGCGCTATAACTTTAAATTTGAAACATATTTATAAAGTTTATATAAATTTTGTTTTATTGAAATAAACTTTATGCTTGACTCAAAAAATATAGGAGATATAATGTATTGTTTTATTCGATTTTAAAAATATAAAAAGATTTCATATAATAATTTAAACGTTAACTATAAAATTTGGCGCATTAATAAATAAAATATAATAAATTACTGTTGAATATAACATTTATTTAATAAGGTCGCATGAAAACATAATATATAATCATATGATAAATATATCGCGGATAGGTAATACACTATAAAAATCATGGCATGAATAATTTAAAAATATGATTATCCATAAATTCACCGCGAAATATTCATTAAATTTTGGCGAAATTCAGTATAAATCAATAAAATAAGCAATACATTTGTTTATTAAACTTTTCTTTTGATAACTATAGATTCAATAAATAATTTTCATACAAAATAAAATCAAGTTCAACACCTACTTACTATTAATTATACACACGTTTAACTTTTTAAAGCCAATTCAAATTATTTTTGCATTTTAAATATGTGAAATTATATAATAAACGCATCTTTAAACTATATTTCATACTAATATTGATTTATGTATTTAAAATGATCGCGCGACATTGATAATAATTTAAATATATTTGCAAATAATTAGTAATATTAAGGAGGATCGGTAGTGAATTCAAAAAAATATTTTACAAATGTTTATAAAAATAAAAGAACGCAAACAGATATTAATTTAAATAAATGTCGCAATATAAAAATAAATAATCAATATTTTTGTAAATATGTATAGTGCGAAATTAAAAATTAAATTAAAAATGGCAATAATATAATATTTGCGCAAAATACTACATTGTATAAATATTATTTGTGGCGTGAATAACCATAAAAACAAATAAATATACCCACCTATAAATTTTTAAATAAATAATTGATATAATTTTATAGCGCGATTTTTATTTTATTATTTTTGTTATTATGTATACACAAACATATGCGCGAAACATTAAACAAACTTTTTAAAATCATAGAAATTATATTAATTATGATATCTATATGTGTTTAATGTTTAAAAGTGCAAAAATAATTTATATAGAACTATAATAAGCGCCGTTTAAATATAAAAATATTAATATATTTCTAATCTTTGCGCCATACAAATTAATGCAAAATTATAAATTGAGCTTTTAAAGATAATCAAAAATAAATTACTAAGTTGCAAATTATTTATATATGGTGGATATTTTATTTTATAAGTGCGCAAATGAATTAAAAATAGCAAACTATTTAAAAAAGTTAAAAGTAATTTTAAATTATATTTTGTAAAAAATCAAAAATGTATGAAATAATTGTTTAAATAATATTTCGCGATAAAAAGTTGTTATTTATTTACCGCGATTATATTAATAATATTGTAATTATAATGTGCGAAAAAGTAAAAATATTATATTTATGCGGCAAAAATAAATTATAATCCTGATTTTAAATTATTTAATTATATTATTGCGCAACTTTTATTACTTTTATTATATTTTCGCGGGTATTAATGCTTAACTAATTAATTTATATTATAAAAAATATATATTTAATTAACATTGGTGATAATGATTTCGGCAAAATATATAAAATTATAGCTATTAAACAATATTTGTACTATTTAAAATTTAAAAAAGAAAACATTAATTGCAAATTTTTGGCAATAAATTGAATTTTATAAAATAATAATATTAATAAATTCCGCGGAATAAAATATATAATAACAATAGTGTGTGAAAAATTAATAATATAATATTAGGCGGAATTAAAATATAATAACATAAATATAAAATAAACATCGCGTTTTTATTTGCAATAAAAGTTTTTATATATAAATACAAATATAATAAAATAATAATTTTGTTATGAAATATATAATTAATAGCGCGAATAATAATAAAAATATGGAAAAAAAGTACAAAGTATCATACTTTTTGTATAAGTTCATAGTGTAGAAGGGAATCAATAGACATCAAGAGGCAAACATTATTAAACAGGGGCAAACATTGACTCGAAAATAAAATTTTATATGAATGTATTGCAATCGGAAAGATTAGTTATGCGTCCATTAACGAGATTCAAAGAAATATCTAATGTCTAATAGGGGAGGCGTTTTATAAAGAGAGAATTAGAATTTAAAAAGGTGTCATAGTTAAGGGCAATTCTCCAAACAATAAAAGATTATCCATCATCGGCTTTTTTTATGAAACATTAGGAAATAGAATACCCCTTCATCATACGACTTTATTTGCGGGAAATTTTTACAAAATGAACAGATTTATTTGGTTTTTTATGGTTGAAAACGAATTATAAACTTTCAGCTTCTTACAAAAAGACAGTATTAGTTAGGAAAAATGGACGTTTAGATGGCCTCAAATATGTTCCAAATTCAGTTTAAACAAATTATGTTATATTGAAAATTCGGCGCTTATAAAGTTACATTTAACGAGAACATATAAATTTAATTATATTTTGGATAGTTTGATTGGCCAATTATTTGTCCATTAAAACATTTTCAATTGCATCTCCATAAATAACTGAATTAATCTCTTTGGGTAATATTATTCCCGCATCTGTGTCTGTTCCATTCTATCTTTTTTCGTCGCTAAATTTCATTAAATTTTCCGATAATTTTATTTAATTTGTTATTGTTATTAAATTAGCCGTTCCTTTTAAGTGATATTCTCCGTCTTCGTGTATAACTTATTTTATAAATTCCTATATACATTCAATTTCTTATTAAAATCCTTCTTTTCTCTCGACATTGTAAATATGTTTCGCTATAATTGTTGTCGTTGTGTCTCTTAAAAATTTCCTAGAAACGTATTCTTTTTTCAATAATATTTTTCTTTCACTATCATCTAATCCTTCTAATTAATTATTCTTCTTTGTTAATTCTTAATAATAATCCATTCCGTCGTTTTAAATATATTTTTTGCAATTTTCAATCAGTTAATCTCCTATATTCACTATATTTCTATATATTTAGTAATCTTTTTGGCTCATATATTATTTTGTTAATGGATCAAAA
>Ga0194127_10002003_pt1 | contig 28577 bp, 25 predicted proteins | sample TA2KigC100mmetaG_FD_148624 | JGI IMG/M metagenome (GOLD analysis project Ga0194127, IMG submission 148624) | Freshwater microbial communities from Lake Tanganyika, Tanzania - TA2015036 Kigoma Deep Cast 100m | ecosystem: Environmental > Aquatic > Freshwater > Lake | place: Tanzania: Lake...
CCCCTGGAAATGGCCATGAACATCGGCGAAATCGGGCAGTGCTTCCGCGGGAGCCGCGGGTGGTCGGGTTGTGACGGGTGCGATGGGTCGCTGCCCATTCAGATGAGCGCATACCTCGAGTAAATGTCGAGCCGGCAGGATGCTGGCATTCTCTACCAAGGCCGCCTCGTCGGCATTGTGTATGGGTATGATCAGCGATCTGGCGGCATCCCGTGCCTGCAAGGCCACCGGCAGTACCCCGGTGACCGGCCGCAATTCCCCTCCCAGTGAAAGCTCGCCAAGAAATTCCAGGTTGGGAAGTGAGGCCTTGGGAACCTGCCCTGAGGCCGCCAATATCCCTAGCGCGATGGGCAGGTCGAAACGACCGCCTTCCTTGGGAATGTCGGCTGGCGCCATGTTGACCGTGATCCGTTGCATGGGAAAGTCAAAATGGCAATTGAGCAAGGCGCCGCGCACGCGGTCCTTGCTCTCCTTGACGGCTGCTTCCGGCAGCCCGACGATGTTCAGCGCCGGAAGACCGTTGGCGATATGGACTTCAACCGTGACCAGTGGGGCCTCGATACCCTGTCGGCCTCGCGTATAGACGATGGCGAGAGACATGGGTCAAGCCGGGGTCAGTCAGACCTCAGGCAGTTGCTTCTCCAATTCGGCAACGCGCGTTTCCAGTGACTCCAGCCGTTCGCGAGTTCGCTCCAGTACACCGCGTTGCACGTCAAACTCTTCACGGCTGACCAGATTCATGCGGCTGAAAGTGGCTTGGAGAACACCCTGAAATGTTTTCTCCATGTCGCCGGCAAGCAGGCGCAAATCGGCGGGCATGGCGTCGGTAAGCCGTTTGGCCAAATCATTCAAAGCATTTGAGTCAATCATGGTGGTGTATTCCGGAAGGTTATAGTGAAAAATGCATGTACGGCGGATGAGGTTCGCGACAGCCGCGGGGGGGGTGTACGAACAGACTGATCCACGAAAAAAACGTGCCGCTCCATCGACACGACGGTCAAGGGCCGGTTACGTTGGCCGGGACGCCTCGTCCCGCCCGTCGAGCGATCCTTGATGGAGAAAATTCAGTGCGGAATCCTTGTCGGCATACATTCTGATGACATCATTCATTCTGGTGAGTTGAAACAGGGATTGCACGCGAATGGAAACGTCATACAGGACCAAGTTGCCAATGCCCGCCAGTTTGGCGCAGAGAATGAGCGCGCCCAGACCTCGACTGTCCATGAAGGTGATATTGCCCATATCCAGGATCAGTTTAGTGTGGCCATTCCGAAGGTATTCACTGATCCGAAGCATGAATTCCTCGGCCACCGACGCGTCCAGCCGAACGGCCTCGATCTTCAGAAGTAAGGCGCCATTGATAGGCTGCTCCAGAATAGCGAGGACATCCGGGGACTGCTGGCGGTTTTTCGCGGCATAGGCGCTCTTATCCCTGATGCTCTTGATGATCCGGGCCGCATCAAGCAGGGCATTCTCTACTTGAGCGAAGGCGGCATCGGAAAAGGGCGCTGTACCCTCCTCCAGTTCCTTCATCAAGGTGACGCACGAACTGGTTATCAGCCGTGCGTCTTCCAGGGTTTCATCACTCAATGTCTATCTCCGGGGCGCATCGATTCAAAGTTGTATCTCTCCCTCATTCGGGGAGAGCGATTCCGTAACGGTTCTCACCTCTTCGCCTCTCACGCGATCGAGATAGCCGCGTGACTTGTCGACCTCGCTCGTCAGCAATTCGACGGTCTTTTGCATGTTATCCAGCGCCTGCAGCTTGTAGTCCGAGACCATGTCCATGGTTTCGTAGACATTCTGGAAGGCCAACTTCAGCTTGTCGAGGCTGACGGCGGAACTGGTGGCCTGTTCGTGGATGGTTCCGGCCTGTTGTTTCATCAGGGTCGAAGTGGACTCGATCAGGTTGCTGGTGGTTGTGTTCAACGCGCCAATTTGGTTCAGCACCAGCTTCTGGTTGGCCAGCGCCTGGGCGACGATGACCGCGGTACGGAGGGCAGCGATGGTCGTGGTGGTGGCCCTGTCGACGCCTTTGATCAGTTCCAGATTGTTCTTGCGAACCATGTCCATGGCCAGGTAGCCCTGCACCGTGACGGCCAACTGTGTCAGCAGGTCCTGCACTTTCTGGCGGATATAGAATAACAACTCTTCCTTGACCACCCGGGCCTTCTCGGGATCGGTGGCTTCCAGTTGGGCAAGCCTGACACCGAGAGCCGCATCGATTTTCTTGCCAATGTATACGTACTGCTCCAGGCGCTCCATGATCCGCCAGGCATTGACCTTTTCCTCCTCGACGGCCGCGTTGTCCTTGCGCAACTCGTCCTGACCGTTGTAGAGCGACTTGATGATGGCGTCGAGGTGAGTTTGCGCCGATTCGTACTGCCGGAAATAGTCTTGAACAGTCTTTCCCCAAGGCAGAATGCCCAGCAACTTCTTGGGTTTCAGCAAATCCCCGCCGCGCGTGGGGTCCAGTTCCTCGATTTTACGACGCAGATCCAGCAAGGATTTGGAGATGACGGAACCCTCGTCGAACAGGCCGGAATTCATGGCCCTGACCGGTTGCTGCAACAGGCGGTTGGAGATGTTGGCCGCCGCGCGAATATCTTCGTTGGCCAATGTGTGCACGCCGGCAACCTTGACTTTGAAGGCCTCGCTATGGACTTGTTCAGCCAGGATGATTTCAACGAATTCCCGCACCTTCTTGTCAAGCTCCTCGATCTTGGCGGGCTGCAATTTGACCAAGCCTTCCGCCTGTTGCGGATCTACGGTGGCGACAGGCTGAGGTGGCGACAAGGCTTCGGGTGGAGACAACTCCAGGCTGGCGTCGGTGTTCAAGTTTTAGTCCTCGCGGGATGGGTTGTAGTCGTTAGGGTATGTCAAAGCAGGGCTGCCTGCCGCACGTCAAACCGGACATCGGCGGTGATTTTATCTGATTTGATCGGCAAACCCCGCTGCCGGGCTTGGGCTTGCGCTGGACTGAACAGGTCTGGATTGCTATATTGCCCCCAACTATGTCCAGGTATGCTCCTGAAAAAATATCTCATTCCTGCTGGATACAAGGCCAAACGGCCGTAACTATCCACGAATTGCAACATGGCGAGCAACGCGAGCCCCTCACGTGGCGATGGCGAGAGTCGTCACGGGAACGGCGCGGACTTGGTTTACCCACATTCACTCAAGCACTGGAGAATTGGCATGACGATTAAAGTGGCTATCAACGGTTATGGACGCATTGGACGCAATGTGTTGCGGGCACTGTTCGAGTCGGGACGCAGCGATATTGAAATCGTAGCCATCAACGATTTGGGCGACGCCAAGATCAACGCCCACCTGACCAAGCGGGACACCGTGCATGGTCCCTTCGCCGGCACCGTCGAACTGGCCGAAGGCGCCATCATCGTGAATGGCAAGACCATCAAGGCCTTCTCCGAGCGGGATCCCGCCAAACTGCCGTGGGGTGCGATGGGCGTGGATGTCGTGTTGGAGTGCACCGGTATCTTCCGTAACAAGGCCAAGTGCATGGCGCACATTCAGGCTGGCGCCAAAAAGGTCATCATTTCCGCACCGGCCGACAAGAACGAAGCGGATGCCACCGTGGTCTACGGGGTCAATCATGGCATCCTGAAGGCCAGTGATCAGGTCATTTCCAACGCTTCCTGCACCACCAACTGTCTGGCGCCTCTGGTTCAGCCGCTGCATGCCAAACTGGGTCTGGTGTCTGGTCTGATGACCACCATACACTCCTACACCAACGATCAGGTTCTGACCGACGTTTACCACAGCGATCTTTACCGGGCCCGCGCCGCGGCGCTCAACATGATCCCGACCAAGACGGGCGCCGCCCAGGCCGTGGGTCTGGTGTTGCCAGAGCTGAACGGCAAGCTGTCCGGATTCGCTATTCGCGTGCCGACCGCCAACGTTTCCGTGGTCGACCTGACTTTCGTGGCCGGGCGCGAAACCAGCAAGGATGAAGTCAACGGTATCATGAAGGAGGCTTCCGAGGGTGCGCTGAAGGGTATTCTCGGCTACAACGTCGAGCCGCTCGTATCCAGCGACTTCAATCACAGCACCACTTCCTCCAACTTCGACGCCACCCAGACGCAGGTCATCGGCAACCTGATCAAGGTGTTGTCCTGGTACGACAATGAATGGGGCTTCTCCTGCCGCATGCTCGACACCACCGTGGCGCTGATGAACGCCAAGTAAGCACGGCGGATCGCGGGTTTTGACTTAAAACGGCGGGGCCACAGTGACGTGGCCCCGCCATTAACCGAGTAGATGGATTCCCCATGTCTAAAGTCTTTCGACGCACCAAGATCATCGCCACGCTAGGCCCGGCTTCGGAATCGCCAGAGGTTCTGGAAAAGGTGCTGAAAGCCGGGGCGGACGTGGTCCGGCTGAACTTCTCGCACGGCACGGCCGACGAGCATCGCGCTCGCGCGGAGCGAGTCCGTGAGATCTCGAAAAGATTGCATCGCCATGTGGCGATATTGGCGGACCTGCAGGGTCCCAAGATCAGGGTCGCCCGGTTCAAGGATAACCGCAAGGTCACGTTGCAAGTCGGCCAGAAATTCGACCTGGATACCAGTCATCCGGCCGATGCGGGGGACGAAACCCAGGTGGGCTGTTGTTACGAAGCCTTGCCGCGTGATGTCGGCAAGGGCGATGTGTTGCTGCTGAATGACGGTCTGATCGTGATGCAGGTCGACGACGTGGTCGGCACCCGCGTGAAGTGCACCGTGACCGTCGGCGGCGTACTGTCCAATCACAAGGGGATCAACAAGCAGGGCGGCGGACTTTCCGCCCCGGCCCTGACGGAAAAGGACAAGGAGGATCTCAAGACCGCCGTCGAAATCGGCGCCGACTACCTGGCCATTTCCTTCCCGCGTTCCCGCGAGGACATGGATGAAGCACGGCGGATGCTCGATGAACTCGGCAGCGACATGGGGCTGGTGGCCAAGGTGGAACGGGCGGAGGCCATCCTGGAAGGTACCATCGAGGGCATTATCGAGGCCTCCGATGCCATCATGGTGGCGCGCGGAGATCTGGGGGTCGAAATCGGCGACGCTCGCCTGCCGCATGTGCAGAAGCATCTGATCAAGCTGGCGCGCACCTACAACAAGGTCGCCATCACTGCCACGCAGATGATGGAGTCCATGATCAACAACCCGGTACCCACCCGCGCGGAAGTCTCGGACGTGGCCAACGCCGTGTTCGACGGCACCGACGCCGTCATGCTGTCGGCGGAAACCGCCTCGGGAGATTATCCCGAGTTGGCCGTAAAGGCCATGGCGCAAGTCTGCGTGGAGGCGGAGAAATATCCCCGCGAAAAATCAAAGCATCGTCTGCATGAACGCTTCGAGCGTATCGACGAAACCATTGCGCTGTCAGCCATGTATGCCGCCAACCATCTCGACGTTCGGGCGATTGGTTCGCTGACGGAGACGGGATCCACCCCGCTATGGATGTCGCGTATCAGCTCGGGTATCCCGATCTATGCGTTCACCGGACATGAGAAAACCTGCCGGCGCGTCACCCTGTTCCGGGGGGTTTATCCGATCAGCTTCAATCCGGTTGGTATCGTCGACCATGCCGTACTGAATCGGGCTATCGTTGAAGAATTCATGCGCCGCGGTCTCGTGGATGCCGACGACATCATCATCATCACCAAGGGCGATCTGATGGGCTCCCAAGGGGGCACCAACGCCATGAAAATCGCTTCCATCAAGGAAATCCTGGGTGCGGCCCCGGATGACTGGAAGGAACATTGTCCGGCTTGCCCATAACCATAACGACAGATTCAGGAGAACACACCATGATCGGTCAACATCTCACTCAATTTCTGATCAACGAACAACGCAAGGTTCCCGGCGCCACCGGCGAACTGACCTTGCTGCTCAACGACGTCGCCTCCGCCTGCAAGGGCATCGGCCATGAGGTCAATCGCGGCGCTCTCGCCGGTAACCTCGACGTCATCGGCTCCGAGAATGTCCAGGGCGAAGTCCAGAAGAAGCTCGACGTCCTCTCCAACGAAATTTTCATCCGCTCTCTGGAATGGACCGGCCACCTTGCCGCCATGGCGTCCGAGGAAAACGACGAAATTATCCAGATTCCCGCCGAATACCCCAAAGGCAAGTACCTGATTGCCTTCGATCCCCTGGATGGCTCCAGCAACATCGAAGTCAATCTGTCGATCGGGACCATTTTTTCCATCATGCGCGCGCCAGAGGGTAAGGAAAATATTACCGCCGATGACTTCATGCAGAAGGGCGCCGAGCAGGTCGCCGCCGGCTTCTGCATCTATGGCCCGACCACGATCCTGATTCTGACCACTGGCCGAGGCGTCAACGGTTTTACCCTGGATCGGAATGTCGGTGAGTTCGTGTTGACTCATCCCAATATCCGCGTGCCGGAAGATACCGCTGAATTCGCCATCAACATGTCCAACCACCGTTTCTGGGAGGAACCGGTGCGCCGCTACGTGGATGAATGCGTGAAGGGCAAGGCCGGCGGCCGGGAGAAGGACTTCAACATGCGCTGGCTGGCATCCATGGTGGCCGAGGTTTATCGTGTGCTGATGCGCGGCGGTCTGTTTACCTACCCACTGGACGAAAAGATCAAGAGCAAGGGCGGCCGTCTGCGACTCCTGTACGAAGCCAACCCGATGGGGTTCATCGTCGAACAGGCTGGCGGTATCGCCTCGACGGGTCGGGAGCGTATCCTTGAGATCCAGCCGACCGGGGTGCATCAGCGCGTTCCCGTCATTCTGGGCTCCAAGAATGAGGTGGAACGGCTGGAGTCTTATTTCAAATAAGGTCTTGGCCTCTGACATGCAAAGCCCGGTCTCATTCGAGACCGGGCTTTTTTGTTTGGTATCAGGTCAGGGACTATTGGGATTGTCTGCTGTCGAAGTTTGCGTCGGGTGGCCGATACCGGGTTTCAGGCCATGCGGTTTGAGCAAGCCAGTGGCAAAGCCAGCCAATAACAGCAGGAACAGACCGATCGAAAGCCCGATGCGCCACGTCAGGGCCTTGACCGTGCGTGGCGAACGTTCCCTGTCCATGAGCAGATAGTACAGTGCCGAGCCCAGACTGCCGACAATGACCAAAAGCGCCAGGACGATGATTATCTTCAAGAGACACCTATATTCGCGGGTGGTTGTCAAAGCCGGAACAGTGGATGCCGGCTAAAGGAAAGCCTTTGAATTATAGCTTCAAACCTTCCCTGTGGTCGGTGCTGTTGCTGGCCCTGGTGTTTCCCCTGTTGCTCGCTTTGGGAACTTGGCAATTGCATCGGGCCGATGAAAAGACCGCTCTCATGGCCTTGCGCGAAGCCCGCATGCGAGAGCCGCCGATTCAACTGGAGGCGTCAACGCCTGACAGCATCGAAGACCTGCGCTATCGTTCAGTCGTGGTGGAGGGCGAGTACGATGTTGCCCATCAATTTTTGATTGACAATCAGATGCTGGGCCAGCAAGTCGGCTACCATGTCCTGACGCCATTTCGCCTGGCCGGGTCCGGTCAGTCCGTACTGGTGAATCGAGGCTGGGCGCCATGGGGTTCCGCGCGAAATGTTCTACCGGATATCAGCCAGGCGCCGAAAGGCAAAATCAGCATCGCGGGTGTCCTGGATCGCCTGCACCGCGTGGGGTTCCGTTTGCAGGGCGCGGAAATTCCCGCGGCGGGATGGCCCTCCGTGGTGCAGTTACCCGAGCCGAATCCCCTGTCTCGGCGGCTTGGTTATTCCCTGCTGTCGTATCAGGTATTATTGAGCCCCCAGGTGGAGGGAGGGTATGCAAGAGATTGGCATGCCAGCAAACTCGACCCTGATAAAAACCGGGGTTATGCCCTCCAGTGGTTCCTTTTTGCCGCCATCGCCCTGATGATTTTTTTCTGGCGTGGGCTTCATCGTCAACCTCGTTAAGTTTTCCTGTCATGTCTCAAGCCCCTAGTCCTCTCTGGCGCAGCCGGTCGTTGATCATCATCATTGCCCTGACCGCCCTGATACCTTTCGCGCTGGCCTGGTATTACGCAAAGCATCCCGAACTGGTCGATAAAACCAGCAATTACGGTACCCTCATCCTTCCTCCCCGCTCACTGGACCTCCCGCCATTGGTGGAGGGGGAGGGGGCTGGCGAGAAACCCGAGGAGTCGCTCAAGGGCCGCTGGGTATTGCTGCAAGTCGCCAAGGGCCCCTGCGCGGCGGTCTGTGCCGAGACGCTGTATAAAACCCATCAGGGTTGGCTGATGCTCAACAAGGAGATGCCGAGGGTAAAACGGCTGTTGTTGCTGGCCGACGCCAGCCAGGCCCGAAACACGCCGGCGATTATTCAGGACGACGCCCTGCAAACCGCCAGCCTGGCGCCGGCGGTGATGGAATTGCTGACCACGGCCATCGGCCAGCCGCCTGGGGAAGGCACGGTGATCCTGCTGGATCCTCTTGGCAATCTGGTGCTCTGGTATGACACCGGGTTTGATCCCTACCGCATGGTCAAGGATTTGAAACATCTCCTCAAGGCCTCGCAAATTGGATAAATTCAGGCCAGCACCGGTTTTTCCAGGCCCTGGCTTCATTCAACCCAACCCCACAAGCTCCCGACCATGTTCCGGAAACTGACCTTATTGACCCTCCTGCTCACTCTCTGTGTCGTGACGATGGGCGCCTATGTGCGCATCTCGGATGCCGGACTGGGGTGTCCCGACTGGCCGGGTTGCTACGGCAAGATGATCGTCGAGCCGCCCGCAGGTCTGGGTAGGGCCGAGGCGGTCGGGTTCGACGCGGCCAAGGCCTGGAAGGAGATGACCCACCGCTATCTGGCGGGCGCCTTGGGTCTGCTCGTGCTGGCGCTCTGCGGCCTGTCATTCAGCGTAAGAGAACACCGTGGTCGCACTATCGGGTTGAGTTTCGCCATACTGCTGCTGATCGTGGTGCAAGCGCTGCTCGGCATGTGGGCGGTGAAGTTCCATGTGATGCCGCTCATGGTCACGGCGCATCTCCTGACCGGATTTCTGACGCTCTGGCTGATTTACCGTCTGTACCTGAGCACCGGACCGCAAGCGCCCCCCCGGGACAACGTCGCCGGCCTCCTGTGGCTGAGCCGGATCGGGCTGCTGCTGTTGCTGGCGCAAACGGTGTTGGGGGGCTGGGTGTCGTCCAATTACGCGGCGCTGTCCTGTCCCGATTTTCCGACCTGTCTCGGTAGCTGGACCCCTGAAGCCGACTACGGCTCGATACTCTCCGGCATCGTGCATCCAGAGGATTACCAGGGCAGGTTGCTGTCACCCTCCGCCCGCGTGGGCATTCAGTGGCTGCATCGGCTGGGGGCCGTGGCCGTCTTTTTGTTCCTGACCGCGCTGGCGTTGGGTGTGACCTCCAACCGCAAGGCGCCGTCGCTCAGCAAGACCGGATTGTTGCTGAATCTCTTGCTGCTGGTCCAGATCGCGCTGGGCATCGCGCTGATTCTGCTACGGTTGCCCGTCATGCTGGCCGCGGCCCACCATCTGATGGCCGCGCTGATGCTGTTGGGTGTGGCAAGAATCCATTATGTCCTGGGGTTGCCGGTAGCCGAAAGGCGCGCTGTCAGCGACGCGACAGCCGTGACCGGTCTGGAATCCATCCCGCCCGTCGTTCTGCCCACGTCGGTCAACATCCCGGTCGAGCCGGCGGCGGTCAGGCCAGTGCCCGAAGTACCCGCGCCGACGCCTGAAGGTCTGCTGGTCAGGCTGAAGAGCCAGCTTGGCAAGACCCGGGGGGGATTGACGGGATTTCTCGGCAATCTGGCGCTCGGCAAAAAGGCCATCGACCGGGAGTTTCTGGACGATCTTGAGGCGCAACTGCTGATAGCGGATATTGGCGTTGCCGCCACCCGCGAGATCATCGATCACCTGACCGAAAGTCTGGACCGGCAGGAACTGGCCGATATGGGCGCGCTCAAGCAGCGCTTGCGCGCCTATCTGCACGACATCATCGAGCCGGTCAGCGCGCCGCTGCAGATTCCGGAAGAGTCGCGACCCTTCGTCATCCTCGTGGTCGGCGTCAATGGCGTTGGCAAGACCACCACGATTGGCAAACTGGCCAAGCGGCTGCAAAACCAGGGACATAGCGTCATGCTTGCGGCGGGCGATACCTTCCGCGCGGCGGCGGTCGAACAGTTGCAAACCTGGGGCGAGCGTAACCATGTACCGGTCATCGCCCAGCACACCGGCGCGGACTCCGCCTCGGTCGTGTTTGACGCCCTGCAGGCCGCGCAGGCCCGCGGAATCGATGTGCTCATCGCCGATACGGCGGGAAGGCTGCACAACAAATCCCATCTGATGGAGGAGCTCAGCAAGGTCAAGCGCATCATGGCGCGCCTGGATGAAACCGCGCCGCATGAGGTACTGCTCGTGCTGGACGCGGGTACGGGCCAGAACGCCATCAATCAGGCGCGTCAATTCCAGGAGGCCGTCGGACTGACCGGTATCGCGCTCACCAAGCTCGATGGCACGGCCAAGGGCGGCGTGTTGTTCGCCTTGGCCAAGCAGTTCGGTATCCCGATTCGTTTCATCGGCATCGGCGAAGGGATCGACGATTTGCAGGACTTCCAGGCTGGCCAGTTCATCGATGCCCTGTTCGATGAAACCTCCGTCAATGGATAAATGAGCAGGTAAAGATCCACTCCCTCTCCGCCTCCGGGGAGAGGGCTGGGGTGAGGGGATTTCAAATGAACCTTTACCTGCTCATCCATCCATAACCCCGTTATCTCAGCGAGAACTTCGAATGTTTGGTTTGATACTACGTTTCATCATGGCGCTGGTTCTGGTGTTCGCTACCTGGAATCCCAGCGGATATTCCTATATGCACTGGTTCCTGCAGGCCTGGCCAGGGATTTCCGCTTACCTGGCATTCAGCGGTGTGGTGTTGCTGATCGGCTGGGTATTGTTTCTGCATGCAACCCTCGAATCCCTGGGGTTGCTCGGCATTGTGCTTGCGGCGGCTTTTTTTGGCACGCTGACCTGGGTGTTTTTCGATCAGGGCTGGATAACCGCGAATAATGACATCGTCAGTTACGTATCATTGATCGTGCTGGCCGCAATCCTGACGGTGGGCATGGCCTGGTCGCATATCTGGCGCCGGATGTCCGGTCAGGTCGAAATCGATGAGGATGGGCGTGATCGTTGATCATTAAGGTGCTTACTTCGCGCCGTGTGGGTTGGGGCCGGCTACCGGCGCGGCGCACGCCTCAGATGCGGGGCGGTTGCCAGGCTTCGCCGAGAAACACGCTCAACAATTTCGCAAAACTCCATTGATCGATTACCCCGGCGCTCTCCCGGATGCTGTGCATGGCCCAGAGCGGGGTCCCGCAGTCAATGGTGGGCAGGCCCAGATTGGCCGCTATCATCGGACCGATGGTGGAACCGCAGCCGAGGTCCGAGCGATGCACATAGACCTGGCAATCCACGCCGGCCAGGCGAGCCAATTCCATGAATAATGCCTCGGCGGGACCATCGGTCGCATAGCGCTGATTGACATTGATTTTCAGGGCGGGCCCGCCATTAACCCGTATGGCGTGTAAAGGTTCGTAGGCATTCGGAAAGTTGGGATGGTGAGCATGCGCGGCGTCGGCGCTGATCATCTGGCTGCGCGCCAAAGCCCGTTGGAAGCCTGACCGACTTTCCCCCTGGCTTTCGGCGATACGCTCCAACACATCGGCCAGAAAGCTGCCGTCGGCGCCCTTGTGGCTCTTGCTGCCAATTTCCTCATGATCGAAGAACGCGCAGACGGCGGTATGTGCGATCGGTCCTGTCTCCAGCAAGGCGCTCAGACCGGCATGGCAGGAGGTGAGGTTGTCAAGCTGACTGTTGGCCAGGTATTCGTTTTCCGCTCCCCAAAAGCCGCCTTTCTGCGTGTCATACACATTGAGTTCAAAGCTGAGGATATCCCCTGCCGAGCAACCCGCTTGCCGCGCCAGCAACTCCAGCAGTTGCTCCCGGGGCGATTGGCCGGTTTCGGGTGGGCCGAGCAACAGGGGCAGTTCCGTTTGTTTATTCAGCTTCAACCCCTCTTCATTGACCTTACGATTCATGTGGATCGCCAGATTCGGGAGGCGGGCCAGTGGTGTGTCGAATCGCAGCAGCTTCGCCTGAATGCCTGACGGAGAGCGTAGAAATACCCGTCCAGCCAGACTCAGGTCTCGGTCGGTAAAGGTCGCGAGAATCGGTCCACCGTAGACCTCCACGCCCAGGCGCAACAGATGATCATCGCCATAAGCCGCCTTGGGTTTGATCCGTAGCCCGGGGGAGTCGGTATGGGCGCCCATCAGCCGAAAACCGGATTCCGCCAGTTTGCCCGTGCCGAGCCGGAACGCAATCAACGAGGAACCGCCGCGGATGACGTAATGTTGACCCCCGGCTTGCGGAAACCAGCTATCCCCCTCCTGGAGCAGCGTATATCCTCGGGCGTCGAGTCCGCGCGCCAGCGTATCGACTACATGCCAGGGACTGGGACTGGAATCGATAAAATCGAGCAAATCCTGTGCGTGCCGCCGCTGTTCTTGGGTGATGTTCATTCAAATAATCGTGGGTTGGCTCAAGCGGACCGATAGGGTAACGGATTATTGGGCGATGGGAGCTTGCTTCCCTGACGATCAGGCGTGGTAATTCTGCGATAATCGCGCTCATGATCTCAAGCTCGCCTCGTTTTTTTACTGCATGACACCACCGGTTCCCTTGTTGGAGGCGCGCGCGTTGTGTTGCGTCAGGGGGGAGGCCACTCTCTTCGAACAGCTCGATTTTGCGCTAACGGCGGGCGAAGCCTTGCAGGTCGAAGGGGCCAACGGCAGTGGCAAGACCAGCCTGTTGCGCATATTGTCAGGGTTGACCCTCCCGGACGAGGGCGAAGTCCGCTGGCGGGGTGCGAGCATCATGGAGCGGCGGGCGGAGTTTCACGGTCAACTCGCCTATCTGGGACACCATCTGGGCTTGAAGCTGGAATTGACCATCGAGGAGAATCTGCGGCTGGCCTTGGGCATCCGGAGCGTTTGCGCCGCGTCGCGGCTACGGAGCGTGCTTGAGGCCGTCCGCCTCGATCATCGGGTTGACCTGCCGGTGCGGGCGCTCTCGGCGGGCCAGCGGCAGCGGGTGGCTTTAGCACGCATGCTGCTGTCGGAGGCGAAGCTATGGATCCTCGACGAACCCTTCACCTCGCTGGATAGCGCGGGCGTCGTGTTGGTGCAGACCTTGGCGGAGGAGCATCTGTTACGCGGTGGCGTGATGGTGCTCACCTCGCATCAGACCGTGTCGCTGAATGGCCGGTTGCGCAAGCTGGAGTTGGCATGAGCGGCATCTGGCGGGCTTTTATCAGCCTGGTGCAAAGGGATTTGTTGTTGGCGTTCCGGCATCGCGGTGAGCTGATCAATCCCTTGCTGTTTTTCATGATCGTGGTCACGCTATTTCCCTTGGGTGTGAGTCCGGAGGAAACCCTGTTGCGCACCCTGGCGCCCGGCGTGATCTGGATTGCCGCCTTGCTGTCCGCGTTGTTTTCCCTGGAAAGCATGTTCCGCTCCGATTTTGACGACGGCGCGCTGGAGCAGATGGCGTTGAGCCCCCAGCCCTTGCCGGTGCTGGTGCTGGCCAAGGTGCTGGCGCACTGGCTGGTGAGTGGTCTGCCCATGTTGATGATGGCGCCCTTGTTGGCGCTGTTATTGGCCATGCCGGGCACGGGCATTCAGGCGCTGGAGTTGACCCTGCTGGTCGGTACCCCGTTGTTGAGCCTGATCGGCTCGATCGGCGTGGCCTTGACCGTCGGCATGCGGCGGGGCGGGGTTCTGCTCACCCTGCTGGTGCTGCCGCTCTATGTCCCGATTTTGATCTTCGCCACTAATGCCGTAACGGCGGCCGTGGCCGGCTTGCCCTACGATGGGCAGATGTATTTCCTGGCGGCGCTGCTGGCCCTGGCCATGACGCTTTCGCCTTTCGCAACCGCCGCCGCCCTCAGAATCAGTTTGAGTTAACCGATATGTGGAACACCCTCGCATTGTTTTTTCATAAGATGGCCTCGCCCAAGCACTTCTACCGCATCGCCGGGAGGCTGATACCCTGGTTGGCCGGGCTGACCCTGATCCTGCTGGGCGCGGGCCTGTATCTGGGGCTGTTCGTCGCGCCCCAGGATTACCAGCAAGGTCAAAGCTACCGGATCATCTTTGTGCATGTGCCCAGCGCCTGGATGTCCTTGTTCGTTTACACCTTCATGGCGGTACTGAGCGCCATTTATCTGATCTGGAACATCAAATTGGCCGATGTGATGGTACGCAGCTCTGGGGCCTTGGGAGCCTCGTTCACTTTTCTGGCGCTGGCGACCGGGTCGTTGTGGGGGAAACCCATGTGGGGCGCCTGGTGGGTCTGGGATGCCCGACTGACTTCCGAGTTGATCCTGTTATTTCTCTACATGGGGTATCTGGCGCTGGTTTCCGCGATCGAGGATCCGCGCACCGCGGCGAGGGCCGGCTCGGTCCTGATCCTGGTCGGCGTGGTGAATATCCCGATCATCCATTATTCGGTCGAATGGTGGAACACCCTTCATCAGGGGCCGACCGTCACCAAGATGGACAAGCCTTCCATCCATCTCAGCATGCTGATACCCCTGCTGCTGATGGCCGGGGCCTTCCAGTTCTACTATTTCACGGTGGTATTGATGCGGGCGCGGGTGGAAGTGCTGGACCGGGAGCGTCGCAGCGATTGGGTCAAGGACACCATGCTCGGTTAGGCTTGCGGCCCTGGGGAGGGGAAATCCGGGGCTCTAGCGTAATCGCGCGTATGATGCCCAGGGTGTTGATTTGTGGATGGCTGGTGGGTTTTGATTTGCGAGGGGGCGATAGCGCACCGCCCACGGTTAACCCGTGAGGCCAGCGAGGCCCGATAGGGGTTCAGCCAAAAGGCAATAAAAAAAACCCGGTGGTCGGAACCACCGGGTTTTTTGCCATTCTTTGCCGTAGCGAAGAACTTACTTCATCGCGCCCTTGCGGAAGCCACGATCCAGCTTGGCGTTGATTTCTTCGGCAGCAGCAGCAGCACGGCGAGCAGCGGCATCAGCGCTGGTAGCGGCGGCCAGTGCTTCGTCAGCGGTGCTCTTGACAGAAGAGACTTCAGCCTTGAGGCCGTCAACCTGGGTCTGGAGGGCGGCAAGGTCGCTCTTGCTGGCGCAGCCAACAGTCAGACCGGCAGACAAAAGAACGATGGACAGCTTGGTTGCATTCATCATGGTTGGTTTCCTTCTTATAGGGATATCGACGTTTAAGAAAGCACCCGCAACTTCTTAGGGGTTGCGGGCGCCGCTCAGGTTTTAGTTTGCCGGGAATCCGGCAAACTTTCCACCATTATTTTTACACAATCTGTTGCAGAGTCACCAGTTTTGCTTGATGACAACCCATCATGCCCGTTCTCAAGCTTCGCCAAAGGTTGCAGGGCTGCGTTATCGCCCGCCTTCGAATGCCCGGACGGGACCACGGCCCGGAGCTAATTCAGTACAATGCGAATGTATTTACCCCGAATATTGGGAGCCACTCATGCAAATCAAAACCATAAAAACACAAGCCTTTACCGACCAAAAGCCCGGCACCTCAGGACTACGCAAGAAAGTCAAGGTCGTCCTGCAGGACCATTACCTGGCGAACTTCGTGCAGTCCGTGTTCGACACCCTGGGTGATACTCAAGGGATCAACCTGGTACTGGGCGGTGATGGGCGCTACTACAACCGGGAGGCCGCACAGCTCATCATCAAAATGGCGGCCGCCAACGGCGTCGCCAGAATCTGGGTCGGGCAAGGCGCACTGTTGTCCACCCCGGCGGCCTCCTGCCTGATCCGTAAATTCGGCGCACAGGGCGGTTTCGTGCTGTCCGCGAGCCACAACCCCGGTGGACCGGATGAGGATTTCGGAATCAAGTTCAACGCCGCCAATGGCGGTCCGGCAACCGAAGGCTTCACCAATGCAGTCTATACGCGCACTAAGGAAATCGCCGAGTACCATATTGCCGAAACGGGTGACGTGGATCTGGATACGCTAGGTGACAGCCAGGTGGGCGACATGACGGTTACCGTCGTGGATTCCGTGAGCGACTATGCCGAACTGATGGAAAGCCTGTTTGACTTCGACCTGATCCAGTCCTCCCTCAAGTCCGGCGCACTTTCCATCTGTTTCGACGCCATGCACGCCATCACTGGCCCCTATGCCCGGCGTATTCTGGTTGAACGACTGGGTGCGGCGCCGGCCTCGGTCATGAATGCCGTGCCGCTGGAAGACTTCGGCGGCGGTCATCCCGATCCCAATCTGGTTCACGCGCATGAACTGGCCGAACGCATGAATGGCGCCCACGCGCCGGCGTTGGGTGCGGCTTCGGACGGCGACGGCGATCGCAACATGATCATGGGCGACCACTTCTTCGTCACTCCCAGCGACAGTCTCGCCGTGCTGGCGGCCAACCTGCATCTGCTGCCAGGCTATCGGGCTGGTCTCAAAGGCGTGGCCCGTTCCATGCCGACCAGTCAGGCCGTCGATCGTGTAGCCAAGGCCCTAAACCTGGATTGTTACGAAACCCCCACAGGGTGGAAGTTCTTCGGCAACCTGCTTGATGCCGGCAAGATCACTCTCTGCGGCGAGGAAAGCTTCGGTACGGGTTCCGATCATGTGCGGGAAAAGGACGGACTCTGGGCTGTGCTCGCCTGGCTTAACCTCCTGGCCGTGCGCCAGCAATCGGTCGCCGCTATCGTCCGTGAGCATTGGCAACGCTTCGGCCGAGACTACTATTCCCGGCATGACTACGAGGGCATGCCGCTAGCCATTGGTGACGGCATCATGGCGCATTTGCGCGGGCAACTGGCGGGACTGGTCGGTCAGCGCTTCGGCGACAACGTCGTGAGTCAGGCCGATGACTTCAGCTATAACGACCCGGTGGATGGCAGCATCAGCCCCAACCAGGGTATCCGCATCATCTTTGACAATGGCTCCCGGATCGTTTTCCGTCTCTCCGGCACCGGCACCGAGGGCGCCACCCTGCGTATCTACCTGGAGCGTTACGAGCAGGATTCCGCCCAACACGGCCATGATCCGCAGACGGCGCTGAAGGACCTGATCGACCTGGCCGAGCAACTCGGTGAGGTGAGGAAACGCTCGGGCATGCCGGAACCGACCGTGATTACCTGACAACAAGCCCAAGAAATCGGCCCGCCCCGCGGGCCGATTGTCGTCCATTGCACTTGCATTGTTTCTGATCAAGTGTGGGGGAACCGCACTAGCGGTTCCGCAGGTCAATAGCGCCAAGGGATTTCTGACCCAACGGGGTGAGATTAAATGCCAAGCATAAGAACAGATAAATCGGGTCATTCAAGCGTGATGCCACACGATCTGTAAGCCCCCCTCTGTGGCGTGTGTCCTCGGGCATCGATCCTTCGAATTCGTGGCGGCGGTCTTGCCGCAATGGCCGCCACAGTGCGATGGGGATATCGGCGGCTTTTCGTTCAACATAACTGTTATACAACTCGCGAGCTTGGTGCGGTAGGGCCTTTGTGCGGAGCGCCCCGGGATGTAGGTCGAGGTCTTCTGACGGTAATCGTTCGTGGCGTCGCCCAAGTCGGGAACTGCCGCGGAATTTATCCGCTGGTCGATTTCAAGCGGCGAGCCAGTGACGCATAGCCCTCCAGACCCACTGTTTCGGCGCGCGCGCCGGGGTCAATCCCGGCCGCGCGCAGTTCGCTCTCCGTGAACAAGGGTTTGAGGGCATTGCGCAGCGTCTTGCGCCGCTGGGAAAATGCCGTCGCCACGACCTTGCCCAGCGCGCTGGCGTCGGCGTCCACGGGAGGGCTTGCATGCGGGATCAGCCTGACGATGGCGGAGACGACCTTGGGCGGCGGGTAAAAGCTTTCGGGGTAGACCTCGAAGAGCTTTTCCGCCCGGCAATGGTACTGGGCCATGAGGCTCAAGCGACCGTAATCGGGCTCGCCTGGTTGCGCGCACAGACGGTCGATGACCTCCTTTTGCAGCATGAAATGCATGTCCGCGATGTGGCTGGCCTGGGCGAACAGGTGAAACAACAGCGGGGTCGAGATGTTGTAAGGCAGGTTGCCGACGATGCGTAGTTTTTCGCCGTGGCTGAGGTGGACGAAATCGAACTTGAGCGCGTCGGCCAGATGCAGGCGGAAGTGGGCGCTGGTGACGAAGCGCCGGCCCAACAGGGCGGCCAGGTCGCGGTCGATTTCGACGGCGTCCAGTTGAGTGGTTTGGGCGAGCAGGGCCGTCGTCAGCACACCCTCGCCGGGCCCGATTTCCACCAGATGATCGTCCGTATGGGGGTTCACCGCCATGACGATGCGGTGCACGACGGTGGCGTCGCGGAGGAAGTTTTGACCGAAGCGTTTGCGCGGGGTATGAATCATGTGGGTGCCCCTTGAGTGGCGCTTACCAGTTTGCGCGCCAGTTCGATGGCGGCCAGCAGGCTGCCCGGGTCGGCCTGGCCGGCGCCGGCCAAATCCAGGGCCGTGCCGTGGTCGACGGATGTGCGAATGATGGGCAAACCCAGCGTGACGTTGACGGCGCGACCGAAGCCCAGGTGTTTCAGCACCGGCAGGCCTTGATCGTGATACATCGCGAGTACGGCATCGGCCTCGGCGAGCACTGGGGGCAGAAACAGGGTATCGGCGGGCAGCGGCCCGGTCAGCCGCAGACCTTCCCGGCGAAGTTCGTCCAGCGCCGGTTCGATGATGTCGATTTCCTCGCGGCCGAGATGACCGTTCTCGCCGGCGTGGGGATTCAGGCCCGCCACCAGAATGTGGGGGCGGGAGATGCCGAAACGGCTCCGCAAATCCCTGTCCAGGACGCGCAGTGTGCGGGAGAGTCCCTCCCGGGTGATGGCGGCAGGGACTTGCGACAAGGCCAAGTGGGTAGTGGCCAGCGCCACTCGCAGGCCGGGCGCGGCCAGCAGCATGACGGGATCGCCGCCCGTCAGTCCGGCGATGAATTCGGTGTGTCCGGTAAAGGTAATGCCCGCCGCGTTGATATTGCCCTTGTTGACTGGCCCTGTGACCAAGGCGTCAAAGAGCCCTTCCTGGCAGGCGTGGGTCGCCGCGGTCAGCATCTCCAGCACATAGTTCGCATTGGCGGGATTCAATGTCCCGGCGGCCGGATCGACGCAGCGGGCCACGGGCCATACCCGGACGTGGTCTGACGTGGTGGAACAAGCCCTGCCGGGCTGCCAGGTTTCCACCTCAATGGAGAGTCCGAGCAGACGTGAGCGTAAGTCAAGCAGATCCGGGTCGCCGGCCACTACGACATGAGCCAAGAGTCCTTGCGCCGCAAGTTGTAGGCAAAGGTCCGGTCCGATGCCCCCCGGCTCGCCGGTGGTAAGGACGAGAGCCGGGATCACTGGCTGGCTTTGGCCGGTGGCGGAGGGGTTCCCTCGGGGGCCAGTTCGGGCACGCGAATTTCCACATAGGCTTCATCGCGAATCCGGCGTAGCCAGAGTTCGGTCTCTTCCTCGACCTTGCGCTTGAAGATCTCGTCCTGAGCCTGCTTTTTCAGTAACTCGTCCGTGTCGCTCGACTCTTGTCGTTCAAGCACTTGAATCAGATGCCAGCCGAACTGGCTTTGGACCGGTTCACTGAGTTGGTTGGGTCGCAGGGCGGTCATCGCCTGTTCAAATTCCGGAACCAACGCGCCCGGTGAAACAAAACCCAGATCACCGCCCTTGACGGCCGAACCCTTGTCATCGGAATTCCCTCGCGCCAGGTCGCCGAAATTGTCGCCCGCCTCGATGCGGGCCTTGATGGATTCGAGCTTTTTACGTGCGTCGGCGTTGTTCAGCACTTCATTGGGTTTGATCAGGATATGCCGCACGTGCGTTTTGGTGACACGTTCGACACTACCGCCACGCAGATCCAGCAGTTTGATGATATGGAAGCCGCTGGAACTGCGTATCGGCCCTTCGACATCGTCTTTACTCAATTTCGGTACGATATCGGCGAATAGGGTGGGCATTGCGCTCAATTTACGCCAGCCCAGATCGCCACCCTTGAGCGCCTCGGATGAATCGGAGTTGCTCAGTGAGGCCTGCCGAAAGTCCAATCCCTTCCGCAACTCGGCGATCAGTTTGTCGGCTTTCTCCCGCGCACTCTGCACGGCGGTGGGCGACGCGGCCTGCGGTGTGGCAATGAGGATATGACCCAGCAGATACTCGGTATCCGAATTGCCGCCGGCCTTGCCACGGGTTTCCATCCAGTGCTGAATCTCACGATCGCTGATCTTGATCTGGCTGTTAACCTGACTGGTACGCAACCGTTGCTGGGTCAGTTCCCCGCGAATTTGCTCCAGGAAATCGGAATACTCGATGCCTTCCGCACGCAAGGAGCTGCGCAGTTCCTCGGGTGTCAGGTTGTTTTTCTGCGCGATCTGCTGGACCGCCTGGCGCAGGGTCTCATCGTCGACCCGCAGTCCCGACTTCTCGGCCAGGCTGAGCTGGATTTTTTCCAGTATCAGTCGATCCAGCACCTGACGGGCCAGGACGAGACCGGAAGGTATCGGCGTGTCGCTGCGAGACAGGCCCTGGCGAATGGTATCGATCTTTTTTTGAAGTTCGCTCTCCAGCACCACCTCGTCCTCAACGACCGCCACGATGCGATCCACGCCTTCGGCAAAGGCCGTTGCGTAACCCAGCGTTGCCGCAAGAAACAGGAGGTTCCGTAGAGTAGTGTTGGCGCGGATGAAGCAATGTCGGATGGGTGTCATTGGGTTGTCAGGTTTTATCAATAATCCCGGTACCGGAAGCCGGAGATACTTCTTTCAAGGAATTTGTCCACATCGTCACTCAGGGTAGTCAGGCCCTTGAGTTCGAACTGGAAGAACACGGCATTATTGGACTGTGGCTCGCCGGCGCTGTTGATGCTGTTCAGGAAGCGCCGGCCTAACAGGGCAAAGCGCCAGCAGCAGGTTTCCCGTTCAAAGCCAAAAAAGCTCTCGGTCGTTACATTGTCCAGGAAGGAATACTGCCAGCGGCCGATGGCGTACCAGCCGGCCAGGATGGGTAAGCGCATGGACACATCGGTCAGGTTGAGGCAGCCAATATTGTTGGTGAGAAAGTTTTGCCCGGCGGACGCGGGTGGACAGTAGTTGATGTATTGGTCCTTGCGATACCGGTAAGCAATGTTAAGTATCTGATTCTGCTTGTTGTTGTACTGTAACCCGACCTGGCCGCGTTCGATCTGATTTAACGAGGCATTGTATTGCCCGGCCGTGTAGATGGACCAGTTATCGGTGATGGCGCCATAAACATCGCCAATGATATTGGAAAAGCTTTCTTGATAGGTGTCGGGTGGGGGACCCGCGGGTGTCACCTGCCGATTCTTGAAATACACCAGATTACCCACTGTGGCCCGCACGCGTTCAATACCCGTGGCCTGATCGATCAGCCGAGAGGTGACGGCGGCGGTCAGATCATTGGCGTCACCCACGCGGTCATAGCCGGCAAACCGGTTTTCGCGAAAGAGTTGATAGTAGGTGAAGTCGTAGGACGTGGTGTCGAATAGCGGGATGTTCTGTTGGTTGACGGTCGGTATATAGACGTAGAACAGCCGCGGTTCGATCGTGTGTTGCATGGCCCGGTCGCCCAAGGAAAACTCGCGATCGAAATAGGTGCCGCTATCCAGCGACAGAATGGGGACCGTGTAGTTTTCGCTAGTCTGCGTATTCGCATTGACCAGCAGTGCTTGCTGCTGGGCGGACCAATATTGCGGGTTTTGCAAGTTGTACTGATTGAAGGCCAGGGTGGCGCTGGGTCGAATGAAGCCGGTGCTGCTTTCCATGGGGTATTCCAGCTTGGGCCGAATCAGGAAGCGCTGCCCCATGGTTCGCTCATTGCTGTCGGCCTGAATCGAGGCCAGTTGTGTGAAATTGGAGAACATCAAGCCCGTGTCGGCGATATTGTCCGAAAAGTTGTGCCCAAGGGCGGGTAGATAGAAATACGGGTACAGGCTTCTGGGTATGCTGGGGTCGATGGTCTGAAAGTAATTCGCCATCGCCGTCACGGGGCCAATCGGGCTGTTGTAACTGAGCCGCGCCTGGCTGGGTATGTTTCGATAATCGATCAGCGCCAGGGGCGATCCCAACTGGTTCAGGTAGTTGAAATCCGAGACCCAGTTGGCATCGATATGTGAGGACCAGTCGGCGTTGAAACGGGTGTCATCGCGAAAGCCGACCTGCCCGCGTGTGGTCTTGGTCTCGTCGTCATAGGGCAGAATGTCGCCGAACAGACGGCCGCGGCTGGTTTCGCTGAGGTAGCGGAACTCGTTACGCAGCAGAAAGCCGCGTTTACTCAGATAACGCGGCTGGGCCGTGTAATCATAATTGGGCGCCAGATTGAAATAATAAGGAATCGAGACATCGACACCGCTTACCTGGGTTACGCCGAAGTTGGGGCTCAGCAGTCCCGACATCCGTCGGTTATCGATGGGGAAATCCATGTAAGGAGAGTACATGAACGGCACATCCATGAACTCGAACCAGGCCCCCTGCGCGGTACCCATGCCGGTTTCCTTGTTGATCTTCACCCTGTCCGCGTGGAGTATCCAGTCCTGGTTACCGGTGGGGCAACTGGTGTAACTGAAGTTTTCGTAGCGGGACAGAGTGCTGCTATCCACGTGGGTCAGTCGGGAGGTGCCGCGTCCGGGGACCGCGGGAATGATGAATTGGGAGTTGCGAAACACCGCCCGATCCGCCTTGCCATCCATGAACCCCGAGTCGCTGGACAGGATCATTCCCTTGTCCTGATAAGTTACGTTCCCGTGGGCGTTGACCGCGTTGGTTTTCAAATTGCGCGTGATGTAATCCCCCCACAATCGCTGGTCGGCCTTGATCATCTCGGCCGAGCCATTGAAATTGGTGACCTCGTTATCGATCAACTCGAAATAGTCGGAATGGATGTCGATGGGGGATTTCTTGCGCGCCAGTTTCTCCCGAGGCGTGAGCACAAAGTCCGCCAGCGGTGGCGGTCGGCGCTTGCCGACCTTGGGGGCGCAGCTTCTTTGCCAGGGATTGGCCTGCAAGCGGCCCATCATGGTCTCGAAGCGGTCCTCGTCCTCCTTTGTGATGGTGTTCGATTCGGCCCAGTTCTCGGTGGGTTCGCCCTCCTCGCTGACGACATGGGCCAGTCCGCGCGGATCTCGCCCTGTCAGGGAGCAAATCCAGCCCCGATCGGGACCCTCGTCCAGGCTGGGGGTGCAATTCCAGCCCGGGGTAGGCGGTTTAGGCGTTGCCTCCCTTGCCTCCGGGGTATCGAATGGCGCCTTGCTTTTCAGGAGTTCGGGTCGATCCTCGGGAAGGGTGACATTGCCGGTGGCCGGATCCTCGCCCAGTTCAACATCGCTATCCTGAGTAGACTGTTTGCCCGTCAATGGCATCCTGGATCCGCACACCCAGCCTTTGTTCCTGGTTCCCGGAGAACAATTCCAGTCAGTGGCCGCCGCCTGAGTCAGGTCGGGCGCAAAACCCGTGTAGAGAATAAATAACAGCGGGCCGAACTTGCGGCGGAAGGGAGGGGCCATAAACGACGGCTTAGACGACGTAGGATCGAACTGCGACCACGATCATCGAGGCGCCGGTTGCAATGGGTTTCGTTGGACACTGAGCCAAGGACAGCATGGTCGTCGAAAGGCGGGCTTTGTGATGAAATAACGCTTCAAGGCCGAACATTTTACCCAATGCACCGATTTCGGTAAGTTTTTTCTCCACCCTTAGCCATAAACCCAATGCCATCCCTAACGGACGCTCGTTACTCCCAACTGCTTGATTGGCTGCACACCGATTTGGGATATACGCCCGAATGTGTCGTACCCGCCTCCTCGGATGCCAGTTTCCGCCGCTACTTTCGGGTGCACCGTTCTGGAGAGTCGAGGATTGTCATGGATGCTCCGCCACCGCGAGAGAATGTTCGACCATTCATCAAGGTGGCGGGCTTGCTGAGCGGCGCCGGTGTCCAGGTCCCTGATATTCATGCGGTCGATGCGGAGCGCGGTTTCGTATTGCTTGCTGATTTCGGTCACCGCGATTACCTGGGCGCGCTGAATGGGGAGACGGCCGATGCGCTTTATGCCGACGCCATGGCCAGTCTGCTGGCGCTGCAAGCGGGTGTATCCATCGGCAACGCGGATCTGCCAGCCTATGATGAGACCCTGCTACGAACTGAGCTCGGGATTTTTCGTGAATGGCTGCTGGAGCGCTGGCTAGGCCTCGCACTCACCGAGGCGGAGTACGGCTTGATCGAAGAGGCCTGGCAAGTGCTGATCGATTCGGCGCTGGAGCAGCCACGTGTCTGTGTCCATCGGGATTACCACTCGCGCAATTTGATGGTGACCGTGACCAACAACCCCGGCGTACTGGATTTTCAGGACGCGGTGATCGGCCCCATTACGTATGATCTGGCTTCCCTGCTGAGGGATTGCTACGTCGCCTGGCCGTCGGGGCAGGTCGGCGCCTGGATGGAAGATTACCGAGACCGCCTGCTTGCCGCCGGCTTGCTGGCCGAGTCGGACGCGCCCCGATTCCAGCGCTGGTTTGACCTGATGGGCATGCAACGACATCTGAAAGCCGCCGGTATTTTTGCCCGGCTAAATATACGAGATGGCAAATCGGGTTATCTCAAGGATATCCCGCGAACACTGGGGTATGTGACCACGGTCGGGCAGCACTATCCAGAGTTGGAGGGGCTGATGTACTGGCTCGATCGGCGTGTCCTGCCACGCCTGGGGTCGGAGGTTGGGGTATGAAGGCCATGATTCTGGCGGCGGGACGCGGCGAGCGGATGCGCCCGCTGACCGACCTCACGCCCAAGCCACTCCTGATGGCTGGCGGGAGGCCGTTGATCGAGCATCTCATTCTGGCGCTGGTCGCGGGCGGCATCAGGGAAATCATCGTGAATACCGCCCATCTTGGCGAGCAGGTTGAGGCCGTGATCGGCGACGGTTCCCGCTTTGGCGTGCCTATCCGTTACTCGCCCGAAGGCGAGGCCCTGGAAACCGGTGGCGGCATCTATCGCGCGCTGCCCCTGCTGGGCGAGGAGCCGTTCCTGGTCGTGAATGGCGATATCGCTACGGATTTTGCCTTTGGCACGCTGATCCAACAGCCCATCGATCTGGCGCATCTGATTTTGGTGCCCAACCCCGAACATCATCCCGCGGGTGATTTTGGTCTGGACGGCGAGAGGGTGCTGGCAGGGGGAGAACCCCGTTTCACCTTTGGCGGGATTGGCGTCTATCGGCCGGCCTTGTTCGAGGGATGTGCGCCCGGCCGCTTTCCGCTGGCGCCCTTGCTAAGGGCGGCAATGGCGCGCAAAGCGGTCTCGGGGCAACTCCATGCAGGACTCTGGATGGATATCGGGACAATCGATCGGCTCCAGGCCTTCGATCGCCATCTGCTTGCCCAGCGGAATGCCTCGCCACGGGGTTGATGTGCGAAGGGGCATATCGACTGTTTAGTTCGTGAACGCACCCCCTGTCGCGGTTTACTGCGGGGTGTCATTCAGATGGCTTGTTTATCAAGACTTGATGGTTTATGGTCGGCCTTCTGAAATGAGGTCCAGTCACCCTCCCTAATCGGCTTCAACAGACCCGTAAGGCTGGGTGACAAGATATGGGATGATGCTTAGGCCCTCTCTTCTTCCGCACGGAGTATTTTTATGCGCCTTCTATCAGTAGTCGCCTTTCTGGTCACGCTTATTGGACCTGTAACGCTCAACGCGGCGCAAAGGGAGTGGGAACCTAATAATACGCCGGAAGAAGCGAGCGGTAATACCTTCAGCAAGCTGGATATCAGCGATCAGATCGTCGGACAGCTTTTCGATACGGATATCGATTATTTCTATGTGGATGTCTACCCTGACTCCAAGCAGCCAGGTATACCGATTTACTTTGGGTGTAACCTGTCACTCCCTAAACCCAAGGTGCTGGAGAGAATAAAACAAGACGATGGTTCCTATTTGTACACTTGGGTTGAAGTGGATGTTTACTGGAAAATTGATTATTACTATTCCGCTTCGGGTTTTGGCAACGACATGGTATTACAGAGCAGTTACCAGGTGAGCTCTGACTACTGCAAACAAAATGCCGCCGATATCAAGGGACCCTTCCGGTTTCAGATGAATACGGTAAACCCTGGCAGATATTATGTGAGTATCACCGGTAATACGGATTTGGATCTATCTGGCAAGGCAACAGGGCCACTCTCCGATTATACTTTATGGGCGGTGACCAAAATCATACCGGATATGCCGGAACCCAATGATGGTAAGTTGGAGGCAACCCGACTCCGCAGAAACCAGCGCATGACCGGCCAACTTGCCTCCATGTATGATCAGGACTGGTTCTATTTGAAGGTGGGGAATGGCAGCCCGCGCAAGGCCCAAGCCCGCTTCCGCTGCGAGGGTGCGCAGGATTCCGATAGTTACTATGTCAGTTGGTACGACCCGAATGTGGTTCAGCAGGCCAGTTACAAAGTCCCGGCCATCAACTGCAAGGAACAGACTTTCAATTTCAATATGCGGACACGGGCGGTGGGCAACTACTATGTGGTGGTAACACCTCCCCCAGGTCCCGCAGGCACGGAGGCATTCGGTAATAGTGACTACTTGGTAAAGGTGGGCAACGTGCAAGCCACTAGCGGTAGCGGCGGAACTAGCCCATGTCCCGCTGGGCAGACCTTGGTCAAGGTCCCGTTGCTCGTCACGACGGAAAACTGTGGGCGCAAACCCCTGGTGTTTTGTACACCGTATACATGGCAGTGTCAGTGAGCAAGTTTGAATCCGTGGCCAGACAGAAAACTGACTCCCGGGGTTAGCCTGGGGGAAGTCATCAGTAACCATATCAATGGTAAAAGCATCATGAACAAAGCTTACCAGGCCCTCGTACCGTTCGGATTAATGGTTTTTTTGATGTGGCCTATGGTCAGTATGGCCGGGGATGATAAGGTCATGGCTTTGGCCGACAAATCCCGGGATTCCCTGCCGATCGACAATGCCTTGAAAACCCAGGGGCATGTCCGGATACTGGTACAGTTCACAGCGCCAAAAGCAGCGCTATCACCCGCGAGCAATGTACGTGCGCTGTACTTAAACTCCCTGCGGTCGATTCAGAATCAGTTCCTGACACGGCATTTTGGCAGTCCCGAGCAAGCCAGGCTGGATCGCGAATTCAAGCGTGGTTTGACACTGTTTGACATCAGTCCCATGATCGCGGTGACCGTGAATGAACACGAACTGACAGCCCTGTTGTCTGATCCTGTCGTCACTGCGATCAGTCTTGATGCTTGGGATAAGCCTCATCTGATGGACAGTGTCCCGCTCATCGGTATGACGGGTTCCCAGGGCGGCGCTTATGCCATGGGGGCGACGGGCGAGGGCCAGGCCATAGCCATTCTCGATACCGGGGTGCAGGCCGATCACCCATTTCTTGCCGGCAAGGTGATCGCGGAGGCCTGTTTCTCCAACGCGGGTGGTAATGGCGGTGGGACGACCCTGTGTCCCAATGGAAAAAACCGGCAATATGGCGCGGGCGCCGCCGACCCCACCATACCGAGATGCTATGTCGACTTTCAGAACATCTGTGATCACGGCACCCATGTGGCGGGTATCGCGGCGGGAGAAAAACCTTCGATAGGTGAACCGCCCAATGGGGTGGCCGTCAAATCCAGGCTGATGGCCGTGCAGGTCTTTACCCGCATCGGCGATGATGTAGGCGCCTATGTTTCAGACCTAATCCTGGCTTTGGAGTGGGTGTACGCCAATCTGGATACCTTGCCGGGGGGCAACAAACTGGCGGCCGTCAACATGAGTCTGGGTTCGGGGCAATACACGGATTTCTGTGATACGGACCCTCTGTTGCCCATAATTAACCAGTTGAAATTCGTGGGAGTTGCCACGGTCATTTCCTCAGGGAACGATTCTTTCAATTTCGCCGTTTCCGCACCAGCCTGTATTTCTTCCGCAATCGCGGTGGGAGCCACCACCAAGGGGGATGTGGTCACCGACTATTCAAACCAATCGGAAGCCCTGGTTGATCTCCTGGCGCCAGGGGGGCAAGGCGACCCGCCGCAAGGCATAGCGTCCTCGATACCTGTGAGTACTTACTGGTACAAAATCGGTACATCCATGGCGGCGCCCCATGTGGCCGGCGCGTTTGCTGCCATCCGCACCGTGCGCCCTGAAGCGTCCGTCGACGAGATCGAGTGGGCCCTGAAAAATAGCGGGATTACCATACTGAGCCGGGGCGGCTTGTTTTATAAGCCGCGCATTCAGGTCAACGCGGCCTTGAACGAATTCACCCGGCCGCGCCAGCCGCAAACCATCACCTTCGGGCCGCCGCCAAAATTGACGTATGGGGGTACGGGTATCGTCACGGCGACGGCGTCCTCGGGGCTTCCGGTTGCGTTCGCCACCAAAACGCCAGCCACCTGTAGCGTCAAGGTGGATGTCGTGACCGGAATCGGCGCGGGGATCTGTACGATCATCGCCAGCCAGGCCGGTAATGTTACCTATCGCCCCGCCCAGGCAACTCAATCCTTCGAGGTT
>Ga0194127_10002004_pt1 | contig 28575 bp, 58 predicted proteins | sample TA2KigC100mmetaG_FD_148624 | JGI IMG/M metagenome (GOLD analysis project Ga0194127, IMG submission 148624) | Freshwater microbial communities from Lake Tanganyika, Tanzania - TA2015036 Kigoma Deep Cast 100m | ecosystem: Environmental > Aquatic > Freshwater > Lake | place: Tanzania: Lake...
AGGAATTCATCAATTATGGATTTTTGGTCCACCATCACACAATCGGTTTTATTGTTTGTTGGCTTCAACCATAATAACTTTGTAAAGATACGAAAACTTTTTGAATCGTCCAAATTTATTTTTCAAAATGTGGATAACTTTTACAAGTCATTTAAACTCAATAGATTGGGCATCTCTGAAATTATAAGTATATGTAAATATACAAAAAAGATATGAGAATACCAAATTTATTTTAGATTAAATTTAGTTGAGATAATCTATTAATTATTGTAGCCTTTACAGATTCGAATTCTGTTGATTCAATTTCTCTTGTAATAGGGATATTTTGATTAACTGCTGTTTCGGTTGTAAGTCCATCTTCGTTTGTTGCTCTAATAATTGGACCTTCCGTTTGTTGTGCTTGATTTGTTCTTTTTACATTAAATTTTTCATGAATTAATGCTCCATCAAAATGAACATCGCTTTCTAATGTATCAATACTTAAATAGAATCTATTTGCCCCATAGTTTCCAATAGATGTTATCCTATTATTCTCAGCATCAAATTCTCTAAATTCATTAAATCTTTCAAAATATTGTTTTTCCATAATTTATTATTTTTTTAATTACCAACTTTGATTGGGAAATCCAAATCCTGATGCGCTTGTAGCAAATACGTTATTAATTTCACCAAAACCAAAAAATCTGAAATACATAACAGCCTGAAATATCCACCCAGACATATATCCATAATCTCCACCACCCATTTGTTGAATATGTAATCTAGTATCTCTACCAACACCACCAATATAATAATTTCCGCCGCTACCATAATTTCCACCAAAACCCCCACTACCATTATACCAAGCATATCCCCCATTATAATTATCATAAACAGATTGTGCCATAAATGTTGGAGTTGCATAACGGTCACCTATACCTATTGCAGCTACACACCATCCCCAATCAGCTCCATGTACATACCATTCAAGACGATATCTACTCATATAAAATCCGTAAGATGCTGGGTATCCTACATAAACTGCGTATAAAATAAACCTTTTATAATATTGCACAATTGCATATCTATTGCTCCAAGGTGAGTTAGCGTAGACATCAGCATCATATGGTGCTGCCCACATAGTAACCGTACCATTACCACCACCGGGATTATATCCAGAACTTAAATATGCAGCTGTCCACATTATTTGCCCTACTCCATTGAATCCCCATGCACCACCATAATTATTTCTTAATCTATAAGAGTAATATCCAGCATTGTGATTAGCATCTATTTTCCAAACATCTGCTCTACTATACCAATAGCTAAATGTATTATTTCCATTAGTTTGCTCATTCGTACCACCCCAACCATCATATCCAGAATCCATTCTACAACATGCAGGATTTCTGGAATCCCAATACAAATATGATGTGCCAGGTTCATGCATTGTACGTTTACCACGTACCCCATTCATAGATGTTTCTGAAAAAAAGTTATCGGCAGCCCCATAACTACCATTTGGATTACTAGCAGCTCTACACAATCTATTTACCGAAACAGGACCATAATAAGCGTAAGAACCTCCTGTATTTACTCTTAATTCGTATAGAATATCACTAATTGCTACTTGTCCACTTGGTATTGCCATTTTTTATAGAAGTATTTTTAAAAAATCTGTAATTTTTATTCTTATTTCATACGCTTTTTCAATTTCTTCCAACCAATCTTCATTAGGTTTGTGTTGATTCAAATAATCTTTGTAAACGGAAATTGGTTTTAAAAATGTATATAATCTCCCTTTACCTCTCACCTTATCTTTGAGAATTTCTGCAGAATCTAATATTTCCATATAATGTATGTAAGCATGTACATTAGCTCTTTCTTTTCCTTGAAACATATTAAATATTGCATATTCCTCACCAAAACCACTTCCTCTAAATTCTACATTATAAGGAAATGCTTCAAGTGCGATTTCCATTTTATCTACCTCAAATCTGAGTTGCCTATCTAAATCTTCAAAATTTTTATATTCAGATTTATGGTCTATATAATCGTGTATAAATCGCATTTCCGCAAGATAATGATAGTATTGAATGGTTGTAATATTTCCACTTATCATTTGTTTATAAAATGGTAATGCATATAATTCAGCTTTTTTTGAAGCTATTAGTTGGTCTACTGTCATACTTTAAGATTTTTTTATGAGTTTTACCAAAGATGTTGCCGCTTTAAAAGCAGGATGTTTTTCATCGTATGCAAGTGCAGTTTGAACTTTAACCAAATTTCCTGTCTCTGGATTTTTTACTCTTTTGTTAAGTACATCTTTTGGTAATAAATCAATTAGTTTAGTTTCATCATCAGATGCTTTTGGTTTTTCAGGATTAAATACAAATGTTTTTCCACCTTTTAATTTTGAATAAGCTTGCTGTATTTTATTTGGTGAAAACCTACCTATGTTTTCTACTTTACCATTTTTGAATATAAGGGTTGCATTACCTTTGGTTTGTTCACCACCAAAGATTACGGCATCTTGTCCGTATTTTTTACCTAAACTATGTATTTGTTTTGCTGAAATATTAGGAATAAAAAGTGATTCTTCTACTGCATCTTTTAATAGATTTTGCGGGCAATCAAAATATGATAGATTACCATCTTGACATTCAACCCAATGGCCTTCTACTTTGAAAAAACCATGTCCCATAGCTCTTACTTCGGCCTCTAATTGTTTGTTTAGTTTTTTATTTTGATTAGGTGTATTAACATATCTGTATGCAGTCATCATTCCCCAATTCTTTACATTTTTTTTACCTTGAATGTGTTGGAGAACTCTACCTAACGATGCTTCATCTAAGCGAACTATTTTACATTCTTTTTCCACTCATTATATATTTCATTAGATAAATATATTGAATCGTGGAAATGGATTTTTTCTTGCACCTTTTTTAATCTTTCGGAAATACTGTTAATAGCAGTTTGCCTGGCCCATTTACCCATATTATTTACAGGTATTTGCTGTTCATAAGTGGCTAATTGTTTCTTCAATTCCGCTTCCTTAATCTTTAATTTTACTATTTTTTCATTGATTTCCATCTATGTAAAGATACGAATAAAATCCGAATCTACCAAATTTATTTTATCCATACCAGTCAACAGGAAGAGAGTTTATCCCTAATGGTTTCCCATTTAATCTGTACCCATGCATATGATGACAACTAACAAGAATTTCCATCCAATCAACCGATTCCATATCTAAAATATTATCTTTATTCTGGTCATCAGTAGCATCATTATCTGGATGAGAATGAATTGGTGCTAATGATGAAGAATAAAATGATTTAAGTTCTGAAATGGTTGATACTTTTGAACCAGCCCGGCCACCATCTGCTTCTTGAATTTTATTGTATGCTTTTTGAGTTTCTTCAGCTGAATAACCCGGTCTTACAGGCATTACAAACTCTTCTTTTCTTTTTGTAAAAACACTCATATTATTTATCAATTTTATTTAAACGTTTCGTAAGCAAAATATAGGATAACCAAAAACACCCTGAAATTGAGTAAAAGACCACGTCTGCTCCCCAATACGAGCCTGTTATATCCATCATTAGCTTGAATAACGCATCGTACCCCAAAGGCAGAAAGAACATTGCCAACATTAAAGATGTATCTCTGTAGAGCAGTAATCTGTTCTCTTTGTTTTCTAATTTTTTGATTGTTTTTTTCACTGTCACCGTCGTCCATAATTGGTTTATTTTGTTAAATTTGTAACTATCCTATTAATTTATTTTTTACGATTTGTTTAAATATATATTCAGAAACCTTTCTATCAGATGGATAATGTACTCCACTAAGTTCTCTTACTCTTTTAATTTGATGGTAAAATTCATCTATTTCCGCCGCTGCTTCCGGTTTCATATATCCAAAATGGTAGAGTATAACTAAAAAATCCATAGTATGGCCCGATGGATATGCTGCTGAATTTGCATCTGTCCTTATTATAGGATAAATCGGTAAGTTTAGTTCTTTTGCCAATTGATATGGTCTTGGTCTGTTAAATTTATCCTTTAAATAAAATGTAATTGGGTATATTTCATCACTCCATTTTATAATTTGTTCTTTAGAAATATCCAATCCTAACTTTTTCCCAACTATAACAAATAAATCATAGTGATTGTTTTCCATTAATTCACAAAACTTTAAATCATTTTGATTTGCACTTTTTAATTTTTCAACTAAATAATCTAATTCGTTACGAGTTTCTTCTGATGAATTGGTTGGAAATGGATGATTATCTAATACATCCTTAATAATACCCGCTTCCATACAGGCTTTAAGAACACCGGCCACATCTTTTTCTACTTTATCTTTGTGTTCTTTTGGTTGATTACCATATTTTATATCATCTAAATTCATAGATATAAATATGTATTATTTTTTAATTGGTTTTTTTACACCAACTTTACGCACAGGTTTAGATATTTCTCTATTTTGAAGCTTTACGATTTCGGCACATTTTTCGTATTCCTCTATTTCTATCATATGTTCTAAAAGTTTTTTTATAGTCAAATCTATATCCAGCTTAGATATTATAAAATCTACATTTACAGGTGATTGGTCAGAATTTATTCTTCTTCTATTTTTTTCTTTCCCCATATCTGGATGAATTTGTAGGATTATTCTATCATTTTCTTCAGAATCTACAAACTCAAATACGTTTTCGTATATTGAATTCATTATTATACATTTGTTTTCATCCACCCATGTCTCTATTGGAATATTAAAATCTATTTTTATTTTCTTAGGTTTCATATTTGGGGAAATAAAATATTTTCCATAAAGTAACGAGCTCTATCCTCCCCAATCTTAGCTTTTAGTGCTGAGAATGTACGAGGATTTGTTGCCTGTATCTGACAATAAATATTTTGTTTTTCTATAATCTTATTAATATCTTCCGATTCACGCTCCATCCACAATATAGAATTTAGATACCAATCATATCTATCTAAAACCCAGTCACAAAATCGTATAAATTCGTTATCGGATTCTGGTTTTAGCATAATAAATTTATCAGAGAATACCGTAGCCCATTTGGGTAAAGGTTTCCTTTCTTTAAAATCTATTCCGGTATCAAATGGGTAATCCTTTAAGATAGGACTCAAGTCCATATAGCATCCAGCAATCATACTTTTTGATGCAACAACATCAAACCCAAATATAGGCTCTGGACTCCATTTGTGTGGAAAAGTAGTGAAGTGTAATACTTCTATATTTTTATCGTAATATCTTTCAATATGGGCTAGGCGAAATAGTGAAGATTCATAACGGTGATTTACCCACCCAAAATCTTCGGTATATACAGGCCCAACTTTAGGTGCGGCTAACACCATTTTTTGAAGCGTATTAGCTAGCTGATTCAGATACTCGTTGTAGTTCATCTAAAATTACTATATTAAAATCTAATGCTTTGTTTGCCTCATCTCCCCACTCATCTTTTTGGATAGCTCTAATACTTCCTGCTATTTCTCTTACATCGCCATTAAATTCATACATTCTACCACTACCAGGAACTTTTGATTTCATCATTTGTCCTCCAAACATAATAGCTAGGTAATTTAGATATATGTGAGGTAAAAGTTGTTCTTGAGTAAGTGAGTGTAGGTATTTTTGATATGCCTTTGTTGATTCTAAAGGTTGTATTTGTAGACCTTGCTCATCTTTCAACCCCATTAATTCTTTAATATCTTCAAATACATTTGGACATCTAATTAATCCATTATGTGGTAATGGAAATCTTTCAATAGATTTAAAAATTGCTAATTGTTGACAAAGATATAAAATGTATTCTTCTTTAGATAACTCACCCCTAAACATTCTCTGATTAAATGGCATTTTTTCAGCCAACGAATGTTTCTCTGCGATTGCTTCTTTTAATTGTAACATAATTTGTCTTTTTTATTTTATAAAATAACATTATTGATACCAATGCTGTATTAAATAAATAATTTAATAATAATGGTAAGTTCTTCATTGGTATAACGTATGTAAGCATAAATAGTTCACCACCAAACCACAATAACAAAAAATTCCATCCTAAATGGCATTTGTTATCCTTAATGGTGCGAACCACTTCTGGAATACCACATACTCCTAAAAGTATGCTACCAATAAATCCGATTGTTTCCATCATATTGTTTCTTAAAACCCACCTTCGGTATGGATACGATTATCATCCCATCCATCTCTTCCAGCGGTTGTAGTAATATCATCTTTCCAATTCAAAAAATCCTCTCCTTTATAATCAGGATGATTTTTTTTCATATAATCAATACCCCTTACCCATAAAATGGATAAAATGCCTACTACTAAAACAATAAATAGAACTAAGCCCAAAGTTCCCATTTATATTTTTTTATAATTTTTTAATTATACTAAAATTTGGTTTCAAAATCTGACATAAAATTGGATAGACCAATACTTACGCCAAGTTAGTTTTTTAAGAAATTTGTGAAAAATTAGTAAATTACTTTTTCTTCTTAAACAAATCTCTTAACTTCTTTGTAGGTCTAATCGTCCGAAGTCCACCATCTTCAGTTTCTTCCATCAAAGGTGCTCTCCAAACTTCATAGGCCATCCAAAGGGATGTTACTACTAAAATGATTCCGAAAATTGTATAACTACTCATACATATAAGTTTTAGGTAAAAAAATCAGGTTTTTTATAAGTTTTTTATATAATCTTTTAAAATATCTTTTGGTTTCCAATTCAACTGATTAACAGCATCATCATTAACTCTATTAGTTTCATTGTAATTGCCTTTTTGTTGAGGGATATAAACTTTTTCGCATCCAAACTTTTCTACAAAAAGTTCAGCCAATTCATTGAGTGAATAGTTATATCCCGTTCCTAACTCCCATGCATCTTCATGCTTTAAGTCTGAGAATCCAATTTTAATTAATCCATCAACTATATCATCAATGTGCGTAAAATCTCTACGCTGCTCACCATCACCTACTATCTGAATTGGTTTACCTTCGGCTACCAATCCTCTCCACTTTCCAATCACAGCCGCCCACTCACCTTCAGTTATTTCATAAGGACCGTAAACATTATAAAATCTTGCAATCTCAATATTAGTTCCATAAGTTTGACGATATAACTTACACACATCCTCACCTATCTTTTTATAGAGTGCATAAGGTGAAAGAAATGGGTTGTGCCATTGCGAAGATGAACCAGCATAAACAACTTTTACATTATACTTTCTAGCCCATTCACAAACTGCTTCAGTTCCACCGGCGTTTACTCTAAAGTAATTCGATGGACCTTCAAACGATGGTTGGATTCTACTAAGTGCAGCCAAATGATAACACAAATCAACTTCACCACCATGTACATAATCCATTTGTTCTACATTCATTGGTAAGTACCTAACTCCATCAAATTGATTAGTGACCTTTCCAACTGAGTAATCATCTATGACAATAACTTTATGGCCATCATCCTTTAATTTTTTTACTAAGTTAGTTCCAACAAAACCAACTCCTCCTGTTACTACTATATTCATTTCCAAAATATTTGAACTCCTAAAATACAACAACTCAATAACAAACACACTAAGGTTTTTGTATTAATTGGTTCTTTAAATAAGAAAAAACTCATAAATGCAAAAACAATAATACCAATAGCGAAACCAATCAAACGGCTTGGCCATATCTCTCCACCATAAGCAGAAACAAAGTGTTCTACCGATTTTATAAAAAGGTATGCCATAGGAATTGCTGCCAATAATGTAAGAATTGGATACTTTTGTAACCAACCCCATTTTATATTACCTTGTAATTGTAGAAAGGTAATAATTTGTGCAACAATACCATAAATTGTTCCAACTATTAAGTGATAAAAATAACTCATAATACAAATATACGAAAAATTTTTGATATTACCAAAGACTTGCTGAACTAAATGTTTGGGCAAACAACCCAGCAGAGCCGTTTAATCCACTATTTGAGGATTTTCCATTTTTTGAATACATTTTATCATTAAGGGCATCACATATATTTCTGACATCCTTATTTCCTAAAATAAATTCACAAATTGTTGATAAAAATATTGTTGGGTCTTTTAAATGTGATTTAGTGATATATCTTTGCAACTGAATTGGTGGATAAGTGAATTGATTCGGTGGGAATATTTTACAAGTTAATTCTTTATTATCTACCCAAAGGTCAACTTTTATAAAAAGTTGTTTTTCTACCATTTCATATACATCCATTGAATATCTATAATCAATTTTAGTTGTACCAATTACTTTTAATGGTACTCCTCTAATTTCAAATTCTTGAGAATCTAATTTATACCAATTCTCAATTTTTACTTTTTTTTCCATTTCACTTTGTAGTACACAAATTAAATGGTCAGTTCCCACCATATAATCAAAATCTACTTCTGATGTATCTTCTCCACAATATTTACAAATCCAATTACTCATTCTACTATTCCATGAGGTTCGGGTTTACCATTTTCATCAACCGCTACAAAAACAATTTTATCAATTCTAATTATTGTTTGCTTTGAATTTTTATTTCTCACTTCACATGCAATTGTTATGGATGTAGTTCCCAAATTTACTAATTCACATCCTATTTCAACAATATCCCCCAATCTAGCTGATGAGATAAAATCTACTTCACTCATTGCCTTAGTTACAATGTTTTTTGTAAATAATTGGCACATACAAAAAATTGATGCTTCCTCATCAATCCATTTTAAAACCTGCCCACCAAATAGTGTACCTTTAGCATTTAAATCTTCGTACTTAATAAGTTTTCTAGTTCTGAATTTCATTTTCGTGTAACTTTATATAATTTAATGTTTCATCTTTTTTAATACTGTCCCAACTTTCCCAATTAGTAAATTTTTTATCTATTCTTGGTAAATGGTGATGCTCTCTATGCCCACACCATTTGCATTCCCTAACCACAACTCTTATGTATTCTCTATTTTCAGGATGATTTGTAACAGGATGCTTTTCTTTTTTGTAATCCCAATTGTGGATTCCAATGTAACATAAAGGGGTTTTCATAACTACTTTTTTTTCTTAAATATAATTGGAATGATAAAAGCTAATAAGGTTAAAATTGAAAATACGGCATCTACACTTTCAGTATTTAGATTATGTAACCAATATGATGATATTAACTTTAATCCCAATGCGCCAATAACCCAATATGCAACTTTCTCTAAAATAGGGTTCTTTTCTAATATCTTCACAAACTTAGTTGTAGCAAATCTCATAGCAAGGATACCAATAAATACACCACCACATATCAACGAAATATTAGATGTAAACGCTACTGCAGCAAATACATTATCAATACTGAAAACCAAGTCCATAATCTCTATTGCTACGATTGTGGACCAAAGTTGTGATAACCAAGGTATCTTTACATTCATCCCACTTCCACCACTCTCACCATGTCCGAATAAGGCTTTGTAAGCAAGATAAATTAGGTATAATCCACCAACTATTTTAAGCCATATTAAGTTGATAAGAAATGATGCGAATACTAATGCTAATCCTCTAAAAAGATATGCTCCAGCTATCCCATAGGTTAATGCCTTTCTTTGCTGATTCTTAGGGAGTTCCTTTACCATCGCCGCAAGTACAGCTGCATTATCTATACTTAGTACAATTTCCAATATCAATATGTTAAGGAAAATAAGTAATTCGGTCATTTAATTATTTTTTTTATTTCTGAGTGTTCGTATGGATAACTATCTAATAGAGTAACTTTTTCTTCTAAAGTAATAATATACTGTCTCAATATTTCATTATCTTTTTTTAATTGTTCTATCTCCAATTCTCTACCTTTAAATCGGGCGTAGGAAAGGAAAGCAATACTTCCAAATATTACACAAAGTGTTGCTAATCCATATTTTTTAAGTTTGTTCATATTAATTCAAATTTTCAGGTACTATAACTGGTTGTTTTTCTTCTTTATTCATTATAATTCGATATGAAGGAATTTCAGCCAAATCAGTAAGTGTCACTTTTTCAACTTTAATACCCCACCTTCTCATAAACTTACCCACTTCAGTTGTGAGTTGCTTATCAATACCAACCAAATCATACCAACGTGTATCTTCAATGATTTCTCTAATCATACCTTGCGTTGTATCAACCAATACATCGTGTGGTTTCATAATTGAAGTAACATAAGTTTTAGTATCAATTACACTAAAACGAATAATTGCCTTTACAACAATATTTCTACCATCCGCAGTTGTAATTGATTGTGGATTCATATCAAGTGATTGAGTAATGGTTTCTGTTTCCCACACCGAATCAAAGAATGGAATTTTAAGATAAATGCCAGGTTTTAGTACTTTACAAAATTTACCAAATCTTAGTATTACTGCTTCATTCCACTGCTCAATTATTACGAAAGGTAATATATCCTTTCCGAGTTTTATTAGTTGTTCTATAAGTTTATCAAACATATTAATAGTGTTTATTGAAACCTATTGGTGAGTGCTTATCTGCTGATTTGAATTCTTCTTCCTCAACATTATAGATTTCAGTTAGGGTCATAGGTTTACTTGCGTTTGCTTCTTTACCTAAGTGTTTCAATAGATTGTTCGCATCATCAATTGGTAGAGCATCAAACTTATGTTCTGCAATTAAACGGCCTTTTCTCAATAGTGCCGAATCAATCTTAGCTTTATCCATATTGAACGTTGCTACAATCTGAATGTTAAGAATATCACTAAGGATTCCATCAGTAATGTTAAGGATGTTTGATACACCATTTGCCCCACCAGTTTGTCTATCCGTAATTACTCTTTCCGCATCTTCAATGAATAGAACAGAATTACTATTCTCAATTAGGAATGGTGTCATCTCCGGTGATGTGATGAAGTCCGCAAGGAATGGTGGTATGAATAGTACCCTCTTATCCTTAATCTTACTTGCGATATGTTTAAGGTAGTGGGTTTTACCTGTACCCGGCGTACCATGCAGAAGTACTAATCCTTTACCATTCTTTTTGTTAAGTGTGTTAATAATTTTATCATGCACAGGTTTGAATCCCCTACCATAGTTTAACTCAATATCCAACTTCTGCTTTGGTAGTTCGAATGATGTGGTTGAATAACCTCTACTTGTCTGAATAACTAATGCGATGTTATTACTTTCGTGCTTTCTTCTCTTACCCAACTTAATAACTTTGGTGATGAACTCATCGTACAACTCCGAATTATCATTTGAATAGATTTGGAGCTCAATACCAAAAGAATCAACTAAAGTTTTCTTAACTTTCTTAATCCATTTATTAATAACATTTTGGACATTCACCAACGTTATAGAATCACCAACTTTCTTTTGATATACATACGAAGATGAAAATTTATTTCCACCATAATAAGAACGGTCAAAGATACGGGTGTATCCCATATCTTCTAGCATAGTCAGCATATCTTCCTGCTTAATTTGGTATTCATCATCCATACGAAAATGTTTGGATATAATTCTACCTGTTTCATTTTGTATGTAAGTACCAAACGGAAAATCATCTGAATCTGAGAGGCGATATGGTTGGCCGGTTGGAACATTTTCACCAGTTTCAAAACTTGAAAGTGATTCACCAGCTCTTACTTCCTTAATCGCTTCAACTAGCTCTTTTGGAATATCATTTTTTTCTAATTCAATTAATTCATCAAATACAATTTCGTCTATTTCTGTCAATAGTTTTTTATCCATTTTTTATCGGTTTAGTTTATTGATACATTCATCTATCTTATCTCTCAATTTTCCCCCAAATCCAAAATCACCATCAACCTGTACATGTCTCCACATTGGTACACGTGGTTTCATCCATTTGAATTGATTATCCAACTTCATATCATCAATTGAAATCCAATTTGATATTTTATTATCTTTAACCCACTTCACTATTTCTGCTGCCCTTTCCCACTCAGAACCCGGTCTACTCAATTTATGCCAAAGGTCCTGATGTGTTGTTATATCCACAATCGGTGCGTAAATACCATAGTATGTAAAGATTTGTTTTAATTGGTTAAAACCAAAATGTTTTCTCCAATCAGAACTCACCACTAAATCTGCATTTGTTTCATCACAAATTTTTTGAAGTGCTTGACAATCTTCTTTTACTAAAGGATATGGTATTTTAGTTACATCTTTTATATTAACCGCACCATCACCCCAAGTTCCCCATGCCAAAGGACCATCAATATCTATAAAAATAATCTTACGTCTCATATGTTTTTTTATTTATACAAATATACAAATTTTTTCTCACTTTACCAAATAAAATAACCCACAATAAGTGGGTTATTACTCCTATAATCTCACCAGAACGATTTTAAGGTGGATTACGCATGGCATGCAAGATTCTTTAATACTTTATACCCCTAAGTTTTTTTTCCATGTAATCCCTTCTTATAGAGTTGAGAGCGGCTTTTCTTTGCCATCCTATTTCGGTTTCTAATCTTCTTTTGTTTCTTTGAAAGTGCCATTTAATTTTTTTTATGGTAAAGTTATTGTTCGGATATTACCGTTTATATTGAGTGTTGCTTGATTATCACACATTCCATTTCCAAAATCAAGCGTACCAATCCACGAACTTGTGTTAGATAAGTTTCTCCTAACTGTTCTAATCTTTCCTTTAACAATCCATTTACATGTATTCCTTCTTATAAGTGGTTCAGTAATTTCTGAGAACCAACTTGTGGTTCTAAGTCCTCTAACTGATTGTCCGTTTGAATTACCAGTTTTCTTAAATACATCATCACGAAGTATGGGTGTATGAGAACCTTCAATTTGTTCAATTGTTTTTGTTGAGTTCCATTCTACTACATCACCATTAGGATAACCCAATCTTCCACCAACAACTGTTACTAACCATTTATGGTTGTATTGTGGGGGGAATATCATAATTTGTACTGGGTCAACTATATTTTTAATTTTGTATGTTCCTCCAACTGTGACGGAATCAACACTATAATTAAGGAAATTTGTGACTGATTCTGCACCAGGAATCATTAATCTGTTTGTGTAAACAGTTTTTATTTGTCCCCTTCTCACCCTTCCGTCAGGACCCATACATCCTGATTGTGGGAATGTAATTGTTACAATCATTGGAAATGCTTGAGGTGCTAATGGGCGTTCTATTCTAACTGTAAAACATCTTTGTACTGTGTCTATACCATATTCTCTTCCAAAAATACCTGAACCCATAACTCCTACCTCATCACTCATCCCCATCACATCATCAAAGACATGACTGAAAGATTGTTCTGAAAAAGCATCACCTTCAGAAGCAAATTGAGATAATTCAATCTCTTTTTGTTCAACTGCGTTTGTGTTTTCTTTTTTGCAAGAAAAAAGCATAAGTGTAACAATTGTTAATAATATTAGTTTTTTCATAGTTTTGATTTTAATTTAGAAACCTCTTTTTTGAAAAGGTTTAATTTTTTTATAACGGCGATAAAATTGAGTAATATAAGAATCTGATATAAATATTAAATTTATTAGTACTGATAAAGGTATAGCGATAAAAAGAAAAAGAATCATTAGACCAATCGTTATTGATTTATATAAAAAATTTATCATAACGAAAAGGATTCGCCACATCCACAAGTACGATTGGCATTAGGATTATTGAATTGAAAACCTTTACCATTTAATCCATCACTAAATTCTAATACAGTTCCAAAAATATAAAGTAATGATTTATTATCCACAACCATTTTAATATCAGAGCCCGTTTCACATATCGTATCATTATCATTTATTGTATCATCAAAATCCATTGTATAAGTTAAACCTGAGCATCCGCCGCCTTTCACTCCAACCCTTAAAAACCATTTTTCGGTGGTGAATCCTTCATCAACCATAAGGTTACGAACTTTCTTTAGTGCCGATTCAGTTATTCCAACTTGCATATTATTCAGTTTCATCAGAGATTATATTCCCATATTGGCTAGCCGCTTTAGGGTTTCTCTTAATAAATATTTGGTAAGCGGTTTGAAACCTACCCAATTCAATTTGACAAGGATAAATTTCCGCTTGAAGGGAATCAGTAACCGCTCTGACTTGTTTTACTTCAGCTCTTAACTTACTTAATTCCTTTTGCTGTAAAAAGCATATTAGGAGTACTGATACAGCACCTGTTCCTACAATTGCTTTCTGATATTTTGCTATCCAATTTTTCATAATATATAATTTAATGTAATTGTAAGAATTCCCATAGTGATTATTGCCCAAACAATAGCTTTGTAGAATCCATTTTTGGTATGATAATCAGAATAGTTTAATAAAAAATCTAAGAATTTGTATAACATATATTTGTTTTATCTTTTACTAATTTTATTATTTGTGATAACTCTTTGCCTATCACATTTGAATCGGTTAATGTTTGGATTTCTTTTTGATAAATGCTTTTGACTAACGCCACTATTTACTCTTTCACGCCATAAATTAAAACTGGAACGTTTTAGTTTACTCCTCATTAATTGTATAACATCTGATTCATCCATTCCGAATTGTACAAAGATGGCTTCAAATGGGGTTCTATCTTCCCAAGCCATTTCAATAATACGGTCTACATCAAATGGGTCTAGTTGTGGAATTAACTTATTCAAAATTTATAATTTCTAATCCATTCTTTTGGCGATAATCATTGATTGCGGCCTGAACTGCGTCTTGAGCAAGTACCGAACAATGTATCTTCACAGGTGGTAGGGATAATTCCTCAACGATATCCATATTATCTAACTTCGCCGCATCATCAATACTTTTACCTTTTAACCATTCAGTTGCTAAGGATGAAGCCGCAATAGCAGAACCACAACCAAATGTTTTGAATTTCGCATCCGTTATAATTCCATCCTCAATTTGTATTTGGAGTCTCATCACATCACCACATTCGGGCGCTCCAACTAAACCCGTCCCTACCGATGGTTGGCTCTTATCCAACGTACCAACATTTCGGGGGTTTTGATAATGGTCTATTACCTTTTCTCCGTATGCCATAGTTTTAGTTTTTAGGTATAATAATCCAAGCCAATAGATACATAAAAATCATAGGGAATGGTGCGAAGATTAGTGCCACAAAAAGTAATCTCCAAATCGTTGAATCACTATTTGTGTACTCTGCTAATCCACCACACACACCACCTAAACTTTTATCAGTTGTACTTCTAAATAACTTTTTCATATGTTTAATACGGCCTTTGATTATTCTTCCAATACTCATACATAGCAAGGCCGAATGCTACGAATGCTGCTTCTATTTTTAAGAGTAATAATTTCATACTCTTAAATATCACTATCAAAAAAAATTCCCTAACGACTCATCCTTCGGATTCGTTCACTAATCACCGAATAGATTTATAGAAGATAATTTTACTCCACCTTTACCATTATCAGTAAATAATTGTAATTCACCTGTTTGTGGATTAAATAGTTTACGATTAAGTAATTTTTTATCTTCTGGCTGAAGGGATTGAGAAACCAATGCTCGGTTTAATCTTTCCAATTCCTCTAATTGTTTTGGGTCTAAAATATCCATTAATAAATTGGGTCTATATGAAGTATAACCTCAAAGAGGTCTTTATAACCGCTATCTTTTGGTTCAATTCCTCTAATCTTCCATGCCATTTTTTCAAAATGTAACTTACCACCTAAAGTGTAAGCCGGTCCACCTTCAAAATCAAATAGAGTCACAGCCCCATTTTTATTTGAAGATTTACGAATAACTTGAGATTCGCCCAAAACTCTAACTTTATTGAGATTAATTCTCTCAATACTTCTCTCTTGTCCAAATCTACTCTTTACAATTTCCATAACTTTACTTATTTTTTTTGTTTATAATTGTGTTTACTTTCTCTTTATCTTCATTGGATAAATGTTGAAACCATTCGGGTTCTATACTATCCCAACTTTTTGATTCTTCAAGTATAGGACTTCCTGTTTCATCACAATTCATAATTCCCAATGGTCCAGCCCATACATTGATGGACTCTAATTTAATAAGTTTATCCATATCGGTATCATTTAGAATAAATATTCCAACCCTTTGGTATTCGGTTTTCTTAACTGAATATCCATAATTGATTGTGGGTTTTTTATCCTACTATTCTTTCTATACCACTCATATAAATCTTCCAATGTACCTTTACCTCTTTGCCTTTCCATTGCTTTATCCCACAAATCCTTTCCAAATTCCTTCTTTAATTCCATTCTCAATTTCCACAATATCATTTCTTCATCTCTAGCAGCTTCCAACTCTAACTTTAGAGCCTTTACTCTTTTCATTCTACTAGCTTCTAAGGCGGCTTCAATCCTATTCTTTTCATCAGTACCACCATAGTTCTTATAAGTTTCTTCGTATGCTTTTTGAGAATTATTTCTCATTTCCTTTGCTTCAGCGAACATATAAGAATAATTAAAATCACCATTTCTTATTTTCAATAATAAAGGTGCTTCAGCTTTTAGTGGAGCCTTTGGTCTGCCCTTTGTCCACCACCTATACGGATTATATCCCATAAAATTATTTTACAAGTTCTAAACGAATACTTCCATCCCCATTAAACCAACCTTTCAATCGGTATTCTTTATCAACCGAAGATGCTGAACGAAGGTATCCACTAAAATGCGGTCTATCTTCCATTCCTTTCTTATTATAGACACAATATTCAATATTGATATTTTTTTTTGTTACACCTTCCATATTCAAAAGTTTAGAAACATCATCGGTTACTTCTTCCGAAACCTTAAAATTTCTGAAACCATTTACTATCATATGTCCAGCTGCCTGCAAATCGCCCAAATATTGTTGAACCTGCATATCACTAACACCATCTTTTTTAGCTTTCACTTTTGCACGTAACATACGCATAGTTTTAACACTATTGGTTGTATATTTAGCTCTATTTAAGCCAGGATATCTTGCCATTACTTTAATAATTGAATTTCACCTAAAATTTTTGTAACTTCTTCCTCTTTCAAATAACCTATCACATCATTAGTAATAGGAGTATCGTATGTGATATCCCCATCCTTACCAATAACTGCTAACTCATATAATCCATCTTTACCACCATAAGAATAATCTGTACGAATTACTGATGCACCAAACCCATTATCAAATTTAATATGAGATTTTACACCACTATCCATATACGGACTAAATTCTAAATCTTTAAATGTTTTCATTTTCTTGTTTTATTAGTTATGTACCAATATACGAAATTATTTCTTCTTATCCAAATCTTTTTTATCCCTATCCATAATAATACGAAGTTGGGATTCTTTAAGTAACCTTACAGGCTCCTTTTTTTCTTTTGGTGTTTCTTCGGGTAAGCGATAGTTCTTTACTAACTTATCCATCCACTCTTTTGTAATATCTTTACTCATTTTTTGAAAATTTTATTTCAACATTACTTAATTCATCATCCGATAAATAACTTTTTACAGAAGGTAGGTTCGAATATTGGCAAGTAAGTTCTTCTCTCTTTTGTCTTAATTTTTCTTTTATTTCTTCAGGGAAATAAACTCCATCACTTTCCATATCAGCTATTGTCCTTTTTATAGACCTATAATAAATTTCTTTTTGCTTAGTAGTCATTTTTTTAGTTGCACTTTCATCAAATAATCTACCAATAAATTTTATCATATTAGCACGTGGACCGGATTCTTCGCTTGGTCTTGGATTTTTCTCTGCATTTACAAGTTCTCTATAAGTAACAATAATAAATGTAGAGAATAAGGTTACAACAACTGTGCTGAGAATTATTATCTCTAAGTTATCCATTATCATTGTTTTTTACTATTAATATAATTAACTAAACCTAACATTGTAGGAGGCCATAATCCAATAAAGATTGCTTTCATAGGATTGTTCTGAATAAGGTAAATGTATTCACTAACGAAAATACAAACTACAGAAACTAAGAGAATTAAAATCTCACTTACATTAAACTTTTTCATTTTTGTTTTTTTTTGTTTTTTATTGAACGATTAACTTTCCTTTCATTATTCCAAAGTGACCAGGAAAAGTACAAATGAAATCATAAGTGCCTTTTGCCGGTGCTTTAAATGTAATTGTAGATGATTGCCCACCACCAATTAATTTAGTTGCTGCAATTACTGCTGATGATTTAGGTACATATCCATTGGCTTGTTGAGATGCTGCTGATTGTGCAAATGAAACAACATTTGTGCCTTTTTGTAGGATTACCAAGTTATGTCCCATAGCTTGAACAGGTAACTTACCAACATGCTTTAATGTTAGTGTAACAGTTTCACCAGCTTTAACTTTGATTTCTGAAACATTGTACTTCATTTGGTCACTACTCTCTACAACAATTTTAGATTGTGAGTAAGTCATTGTACTAAATGTAAATAATGCGAATACTAATAATAAATTTTTCATATTTTTTTGTTTTTTATTTAAAGTTTTTTAATCTATCATTTAAGTCTCCTTTCAGAGATTCTATTTTTTGTTTTAATCTATTTTCAACTTCATCATTAAATAGTTTATCAACAGAATGATTTATTTCCTTATTACTAATTTTTAATTGTTTTAGAAGTTGATTATTTACAACCATAACTTTCGTATTTTGTCTCGCCAACAATCTTACAGTAATAGTTACAATAAATCCTGTAGCAACTACCAATGCTAAAGTAATAATCAAAAATATCCATACATAAAATGGTAATCCTCCACCTTTAGTTGTATTACCATTGGTGCTCCCATCAGTTGGTGGTTGGGTAGCTGCGGCTTTTGCTGCTTTATCAGCTTTATATCCTTCCATATAATCTAATAGACTTTCCAAATCCTCTTTAGGAAGGTAACTAAATCCTGGCATTACCTGTTTATTATATTGGTTGTAAATATCATTAGCGTGCGCATCACCACTACCAATTAATTCTTGACTATTGATAATCCACTTTCTAGTCCAATCTCTACCTTGCGCTTCCACAACATCTTGTAATGCCGGCCCAACAACAGCCTTTTCCATATTGTGACAACCTGCACAATTAGTGGTAAATACTGTTTTTCCTTTTTCTAAATCTTGCGAATAAGTTGAGATTGATACACTCAACATCAATAACAGTAAAACTTTTCTCATTTTTTTTATTTAATACAAATATACGAAATTAATTTTAAACCACCAAATTACCAATAATTAAAATAAGGTTTAATTTAAAAAAATTTGTGGGGTTTATAAAAAATGGTGAGTGGCCGAAGCCACCCACCTGTTTGGTTTATTTAACCCCTTAAATAATAATTACCAAACAATCTTTTCACCATCTTCAGCTTCAGGTTCAGTAAACAATGCCTCATCAGCTTTATCATCTTTTACATATTTCTGAACCAATTGTTTTACATAGGTACGTTCACTATCCACACCACCATCATTTGAGAAGAAAGGGAACATACTAATCTCAGCTGCTTCAAATAGATTGAAACCATCGTATAACAACCCAGCAGTTTCTACACTAGCACGCGTTGAAATACCAGTACTTAGTTTACCATCACCACCTTTACTTACTTCACGTGTATGATGTGAAATTTCAGCTACTGCTCTCAAATCATCTTCACCAACAGTAGGATACATATACTTTAGAAGTTCAAACTCCTGCGTATCATTCAATACATCCATTTCAATAGTTGTGAAACGGTCTAAGATAGCACGGTCAAGAACACGTGTTGAAGTATATTCACCACCGATATTTGCGGTAGCAATAAAGGTAACTCCATCAGCCACTTTTACGATAGGTGAATCTTCAGCTTCATCCAAACGAAGGTATCGTTGTCCCAAATCCAACACTGTCATAAGAATATTCCAAGCATCAGGATGTGCTCTACTCAACTCATCCAATAGAATAACAGCATTTGGAGTTTTGATTGCTTTTACGAAAGCGGAATCACTAAAGAATGTACCTTTCTTTGAATCAAAGTGAGTGTTACCAATTAAGGTTGCTCTAGCATCCTGCGTAGCACCTAAGTTGAAATAGAAATCAGGTCTTTTCAAACCTTTAGTCAGAGCTTTCGCTGCCATTGTTTTACCACAACCAGCAGGTCCTGTCATCATAATATTTTTAGCTCTCACCGCTGAACGAATAAGATACTTCCATTTAAGGTCAGTAATCACCAAACCTTCAGGTTTCAACTTAACCGATTCATTGTGAATAAAATCAGTAATCTCTTTGTGAGATTCTAACTTTTCAACATTTACTTCGGCGTTACTTTTAAGGGGAGCAACTAAGTTTTCGAACTCACTCATTTCGGTAAGGCGATATTGAATCTTTCCACCTTTACCAACAACTTGCCTAAGAGCTTTCCCAGCTTCATAAGCTTTTTTACGAGTACCAGTACCAACACCTTGCGTACCTACAATTTTTCCGGCTGTATTAGCCAATTTGAAATGTGAGCCAATCTTCACAACTTTGAAGATTTGTGAACTCACTTTGTCCATTTTACTACTTTTTTTCGTAGCCATAATTAGGGGTTTTTAATATAAATAATAATTGTTAATTGAACATAGTAAAGATACGAAACTTTTACGAATCTACCAAATATTTTTTTTGTTTATAAGTCATTGAAAATCAACGAGTTAGGAGTGTTTTCCTAACTCATTGATAATCAATAAGTTATGCTTTACTCATAAATAATTTATTCATTGTACGGGTTACTTCATTCACATTTGTAACGTTGATAAATGAAGCTGATTTACCATAACTCTTTTTAAAGGTACGGCCTGAACCGCTTTCTTCACCATCGTATTTATTATCACTAACGAAATAACTCAATACTTTGATACCCATACCTTCAATCATTTGTACCATTTTGTAGGTATGTTTAGCTGCACTATCACCACTATAACTCAAGCCTTTTCCGTGAAAGTATGGTTCGCCATCGGAAATGTTTAGGAAGTAACTATCCATATCGGTTGTACTACCTACCATTTGTTTCATCACAGCTTCAAATGCCAAACCTTCGGGTGTTGTACCATTCGCGTGTAAGTAATTAAATAACTGCTTTACTTTAATGAACTTATCAACTCTACTATCATACGCAACTACAATATAAGGTAAATCACCAGATGTTGTACGGAATGAAATTTGAATGTTAAGGTTACCAATCATATCTACGGCTTTAGCCAAAGCTACAATATTTATCATCGTTTTATTCCATTTATCGCCACTCATTGAACCACTAGCATCTACTGAAATATGTAGGTTAGCTTTTTTGAATTGGTCAGTTTCCTTTGTGAAGAAAACATGCTCATTACCATAACCCAATGCGGATACCATTCTCTTATCCAACTTACCAACTAGTTGCCGATTGAATATTGTATCTCTACTTTCACCTCTGACTTGTAACTTCTTTCCCAACAATGTACCCAAACGAATACCTTCAGCCACTTGATTAGAACAATAGTCATAAAGAGTATCTTCATCTTTAGAATATCTTTTTGAAGTAAGTGGGAAGTTTTCTTGCTCCATCAATTTTCTATTCATTTTCTTTACTACAATACAATCAATACCTTTGAAAGTTGATTGTGTACCATAATAATCTTTTGCCACCACCTTCATTTCAGCACCGGATTCTTCAATTGATTGAAGTTGTTTTGCTTCAGTTTGAGACATCTTACCTTTCTTAATTTTTCCACGTAAGAAGTCTTTTTGTTTCTCTATCTTCTTACGAATGATATCCATCTGTCTTTGTGATAAACGGCCTTCTGCTGGTTTATCAGTTGGTTTACCATTCTTACCTATCTTCACACTAATCTTTCCTTTGATACCTTTTCCATCTTCGGCAGGTTCGTTCCCATCATCACTCATATCACCGTCATCATTACCACCTTCTTCATTTTCATCATCACCAATTTGAACATCAATATCATCTTCACCTGCTTCTTGCTCACCTTCACCAGCCTGTCCATTACCATTACCTTGTCCTTGTCCCTGTCCATTTTGTTTGGAAGGGTCAACCTCATCAATAGCATTGATAATAGTTTCAAACACATCTAATGCTACAACTAAAGCTTCATCAGTTGTTTTTAAACGGCTGATTTGATTAAGCTTGATAATACCAGCAATTGTTGGTAGTTGTTTTAGGGCGTTCAAACGGCTGAACTTTGAATGAAGATTAATCAATCGAAACATATACGCCTCAAAAGTTTCTTCAGTAAATTCATTGGATTTCATACCCTTATCAATCGAAGGGTCATTAAAGTACTTATCGTACATAGAGCGATAATAGTCTCTGTAACCGGGTGCGGATGTGTATATATAATTATCAATCCTTCTATCTTCTACATAGTTTAGAATATCTTTTACCACAAAAACCCAATCCGTAAGTTTTTTACTTGTAGAAAGTGTTTCTAATTCTTTGAATCGTTGAGCACCAATTATTTTTACAATACTTTGCTGCAACTCTCTTAGAAGATTAAAGTTGGAAAGTTTGATGTGAGAACCTTCGTGTAATGCCAAACCCACCGCTGGGTCAAACTCTTTTGGTTCAGCGATATTGGAAGAAATTGTTACACTCTTACCATCGGTATATGAATCACCTTTGGTTGAAAAACGTACAGGTATAGATTGACCTGTTACAATAGATACGAAGTTAGCGATTGCCCTACGATGAGCCGCCAACTTATACAAGTTCTTTGAAGCTAATTCTTTTGTAGTATAGGTTGAAAATCGAGGTGAAGAATAATCACTCCAATCATCCATCCACCAAGAGGATGCGCCATAACCATAACTTTTCTTTGAATTTTTTTTGGAAGATTTGCGTGAATCTACTTCATCTTTCCAGTCTGAATACCAACTCATAAAGGGATTTAATTTGATTGAATAATATCAAATATACGAATATTTTTTGAAACCACCAAATTTTTTTTTAAAAAAGTTATAATTAATTAAGAATCAATGCTTTATAATTACCTCAACATCAATCATTTACATAAGTTACTGAAAATCAATTAATTATACGTGGGTCACCATATCCAAATTCATTAAGTATTAATGATTTTTTGAGTAATTTATCCAATTCATCTGGTATATTTATTTCACTATTCATATTTTTAAAAGGCTGATTAATTTGCCATGTTCTATATGATATTTTATCATCTGACATTGATAATTTTGATTCATCTATATTTTCATAAGATATTCCATTCAATAATTGATAATTTTTTGTTTTGTTAATAAAAATATCAGAATTATATTTAAGTCCTATTGAATCCATAATATCTCTAATGGCTTTGTAATCATTATCAAAAAAATCTTCATACCTAATTGTATATGTATTTTCAATATTTCTTTCTTTGATATCTTTCATTATTTTTAAACTTGCCAAATAATGTACAACTAGAATTGGGTCATCTATTGAAAATGGTTCATAAACAGCTAGCGGATTTCTACCAGATTTAATAACAGACGTAAATAAATTATAAGGGTTTCGAGTTACAAATACCAATATATAATCTTTGTATATAGAATTTTCAGCTCTAATTAAATTTACATCATTAGCTCTAATATTGATTGGTATTATTGGTGATTTTGCCATTATAAATTCTGCACCATTAGCTTGAGCTATATGATTACTATTTATATAATCACATTCGTTAATGATTTCAAATAGGTTGGTACATTCTCCAAATTTAGATTTTAAAATGGATGTACCCGTATGTGGGAAACCTGTAATTAATATTTTTTTCATTAATCTAAATCATCTTCCCATTCATCCATCGGAAAGGAAGATTCAATTTCTTCAAATAAAAATGTTAGCTCTTTTCTTGAGTTTTCAACCAAATCCCAATCTTCGGATGTAATAGCATCTTCTAACATAGTTATTACTTCTTTTATTTTATTTTCAATATTCATAATGATATATTTTTAATTAAATATAGATATTTTAATTAAACGATAAAATCATCTTTCATATCCTTTTTAAATGAATATTCTTTTTTTGGTGTAAATTGTATAGAATCGCTAGATGTAAAACTTTCATAAGGTGGATTTACAAAGTGATTATAAATTTCATGTTTAGTTCCTTTAGATTTTCTACTTATCATAATATAAATAGGTATTTCTCTTATTTGAATTTTTATTTTACTAAAATGTACAAATAAGAAGTGTTCTGGTGGGAACAAATAATGTCCTTCGTTTAAATATTCCATCATCCTTAAAAAAATAAAAGAATAGTAATCCATTATTTTTGGTTTACCATATGCAAAACAATCATTAATTCCATCTGATTGTGGGAAGATTGGGTGGTTATTACTCCCCATTGGAACATTTAGCATATTATTATTTTCTATTATAAAGTTTTCATCTAATACGGTATCAATTCTAGCTCTTATTACTAAATCATATTCTATACCCAATTCTTTTGTTAATAAATTACACTTCCAAACTTTATAATACATTGAAAGCTGTCCAAAAGCTTTAGATGTATTTTGAAAAAACTCTGCTAGAATTTTTGGTGATTGTATATTCATTGAAGCAAGATCTTGAGTAGTTTCTTTGAATATTTTATAACTCTCAACTTCTAATCTTTTTGGTGTGTAAACTTTTTCAAATTCTTTTATTGTATCACCTAATTCTAAATTTTCAATATCCCAAAATGAAGCATAGACATCTATATCGTAATTATTAATTAATTTTTTCCAAAAATTTTTTGTTTCACTCAGGTCTCTCATATGACCGGAAAAACACAATGCTATTTTCATAAAGTATATTTATCACCTTTTACACAAGGTAATTTTACAACCGTTGTTATTGTATCACTTAGTGCTTCAAAATTAGTTATCTCTCCCGGTTCTATTGTAATAATATCACCACTATTATAAAAAATACCATTCATCAAAACATTGCCAGATACTACTACGGTAATTTCCTTTGCTATTTTATGATAATGTTTTTCTTCTTTTTCACCAGCTTTATACTCCTTTACAGCAACTTCCAATTCATTTGTATTGTGTACGCTTGGTTCAAAATTACCTATAAACCAACCCCTAACCATATCTTTCAATTTGTTGACTTTCATTTCTTATAATTTTCTATAATATCAGAACATATTCCTATACAACAAGAAATATTATCATTATTAATTTCCGGCATAACTGCTATACTCTTTTTAATAGGTTGTTTACCAGGATACGCCCAAATGTATCCATAAGAAGTAAGAGTTAAAGTATCTTGCTCATGCCAAAACCAATTTATTTCTTTACACTCATTTTCGTTCTCATAAAAGTATTCTACAGCTTCTGTGTTTTTACAATGAACCCATAACCTGTCTGAAAACTTATCAATCCATTCAAACTCAATAGGATATTGGGGTTCATCGTGCCCCAACCACCAATCATCATTAACATACCAAATATCAATCTCTACATCAAATCCTTTGCGTATAGCAATCTCTATATATTCGGGTTTGTTTTCCGATTCTTCTATTTTTCCGTTTATATTTCCTCTATGTGAAATGTATATCATTGTTCTATTTATAGGGCTCATCACTAAATAATTTATCAATATTAGATATACTATAATTTCTCTCAGGAATAAAATTATCTTTCCATTCTTTCTTAAATAAATTCGCTTTAATTTTATAAGGTTTTAATAAATCAATATTCAAAATATCAAAGTGTATTTTCATTAAAAATCTACCATCAACCTTTTCAAATCTTTCAGGATCTTTTGCCTCCAAATAAGATTTTGTTAAACGTTCTTCGGGTGCATGTGTTTTTATATATCTATTAAAATTACCATCTATTTTCCATTTTGAAATATTCAATCTACCATTATCCCAATTATATTTAGCTGCTTTAAATAATATCATTAAATTTTCAAGAGTTCCTGCGATAATATGGTCCGAAATGTGATATTCCGCATATTGCCAAGCTCTAAAAAATACTGAAGAACTCCATAATTTATCCGATGAAGATATTATGGATTGATAAATGTTTTCGGGATAGGACCAGTATTCATCACCTCTCATTTTAATTACATATTTCGTCTTTACCATTTCTAAAGCGGTAAGAGTAGAAACAATTTGGTAATTAATATTTTGGTCACCAGATTCTGTGGGTAGTGGTGATAAAATTACTTTGAAATTTTTTGGAATATTTGAAAAATCAATATTCGTTTCAGACCATGTTGAAATAATAACTTGGCAATTATCATACTTTTTAACGAAAAAATCGTATGAATCATTTTCTAATTTTCCTTGAATAATAATAGTGCAATCTTCCATTATTTTTTCCATCCAATTTTTTCACCAGCTTTTACTCTACGCTCATATTCTTTTTCTGAACCGGGAAATCTCCAAGCCCACACTAACCAAAATAACATAAATAATGCTATCCCAATTAGCGCACCAACTTTTTGTAGTGTGAATAATAAAAACGTATAACTTACTACACAGCAAACTAACATTATCCATTTTACTCTTGTTGGATAAATTCTTTTAGTTTCCCATCTAATAAGGTGAGGTGAAAATGTTGGATGTGTATGCAACCAATTATTTAAAGCAGGTGAGCCTTTTGCAAATGCCCAAGCTGCCAATACTACAAAAGTTGTCATAGGTACGCCAGGTACAATAGCTCCTATGTATGCACAGCCTACAAAAAGTAAGCCTAATGCTCTCCATAACCATTTATTCATAATTCTATTTTTATTTATTAATCCCAATCATCTGATAAATACTTCTTACCTTTAATAATCTTGGTATCTTTCTTTTTTGGTTTAATTTTTTTTACTTTACTATTCTCTTTTATGTATAATTCTTCTTCTTCTATTTCGTTATACACAAATTTTTTGATATAAGCTTTTTGGTTTTTCATTATTTACGATTTATCTACCTTGCCCTCTATAATTCTTTTCTTTTTTATCGTGTTTGTTAGTTGATTTAGAAGCCTTGCCGCCTTTTCTTTTTCCAAAAGTTACTTTATCAACTCCTTTTGAACTTTTTGTTTTTGCCATTGTTACAATTCATATAATTAATTTTTAGTTGTAACCGATTAATTTGAGCAAATTTTTTCCATCAACCATAAATCACAAATGGAAGTATAAAGAATTAAAATGTTCAATTGATTATTTTTAAGATTTCTTTGCTGCTGGCTTCTTCTTTTCAACAACAACAGTTTTAGCAACTTTCTTAGCTTTATCAGCTACTTTTTTTACTTTAACTGCAACTTCCTTAACTTCTTCGATTTTTTCTTCGATAGCATCTGGAATGTTATTGTTGTTCTTATCTTCAATCTTACCGGATTTCATACCAAAGTATGCAAATGCTCCGCCGATTGCAAGAACTGCCAAAATAATTAAAAATGTTCCCATAATTTTTGTTTTAAGGTTTATCTATAAATATATAGTATTTTTGTAAACAAACGTTATTCTTCACCATATAAAGAGTATTTGGTAATAGGTTTTTCAACTTTTACTTCTTCTTTATAGATTACTTCTACCGTCCCTTTACGAGCTGATAGAAAGAACTCAGTTTGTCCAGTTTTTTGAAAATGGTACTCCAACCCATCAGTCAGAGATTCCAAAATAGTAGAAGAAGAATCCACCGGTTGCCATCTATCACCCGGTGGGACTCTTCTTAATACTACTTCTTTTATTTCTTCTATTTTAGTTTCAAAAGCCATTACTTAATAACCTGTAAGATTTTTGATTCTTTAGCTGCAGATACTTCGTAGTCTAATTGAATACCTGCTTTTTCGAATTCCTTTACAACTCTTGATTCAGCCTCTGTAACTGTCATAGCATCTACCAAATAGTTTTCTTTAACTTTTTTGATTTTTGTACTACCTTTACCGCCATCAACTTCGTGTTGAACTAATACTGTAACTTCAAAATACTTTGCCATAATTTATGTTTTAATGTTATTTACAAATATACTACTTTTTTTAGAATTTACCAAATTAATATTCATATTCTTTTTTAGGACCCGAAAGATTTCCATTAATCAAAAAGGAACAATTAAAACACAACATTCTTAAATTATCGTATTTATGATTTGTTTTATCACCATCTAAAAAGTCCAAAACAAGTGGTACTCTATGGTCAGTTATTCTTCTTTCTTGGAATCCACAATTCGAACATTTTTCTTCCATATATCCGCTTAAAAGTAATCTCTTTTTTAATTTCCACACAGGATACTTTGGGTATTTACCTTCAATAATATCATCTAAAGCATGAAATCCCTTACTAGATTGAGAACCTTTTCTTATACCAATACCATGAGGATTTTTTAATTCTTCAAATATTTTGTATTCCTTTGCGTATTTTTTGTATGTATTGTAAGATACACCAAGCATCTTTGCTGCTTCAGCTGCTGAGCGTGCTTTTTTTTGTATATCTCTAATTTCAGATTCCAATAAAGGTCTAGCACCTAATCCTCTTTTTGTTCTTCTTTGTGGTGCTAGAGAAAGGTCTTTAGTTGGGTCAAAGTTTGTAAATTCTCTATATTCTTTTGATTCTTCCATAACTATTTTGATAGACTAGTTTAGTTTCTTTATATAAGTATATCAATTTTCTTTTTTCAATCCAAAAAA
>Ga0194127_10002009_pt1 | contig 28546 bp, 24 predicted proteins | sample TA2KigC100mmetaG_FD_148624 | JGI IMG/M metagenome (GOLD analysis project Ga0194127, IMG submission 148624) | Freshwater microbial communities from Lake Tanganyika, Tanzania - TA2015036 Kigoma Deep Cast 100m | ecosystem: Environmental > Aquatic > Freshwater > Lake | place: Tanzania: Lake...
GGGGGTTCACATGTTTCAAGCCTCCGGCTTTGCCGGAGGTATATGACTTTTCCGGAGGGCATCCCCCAGCTTTTTGCCGGCAGCCTCGGCGCGGCCAAGGACCTCGGGCATGTCATCGACATCGTTCATGCCGATTGCTTCGGCAATTTTGCCGACAAGCTCCAGCCTGTGCGAGCCGCCCATGCACAGCGCCAGCTCTGCGATGGTTTTTTCATGGCCAGCGCCGGCAACCGTGGTGACCACCACGCCGAGCTTGCCCGCAAGGGGCCGCTGCCCCATGAAGGGCATCTCCGGATCATACAAGGGGCCGATGCGCCGGTAGAAAAGCGCCAGGCTTCGGTCGACAAAGCATTTCACCGCGCCGGAGATATTCATGAAGTAAGTCGGCGATCCAGCCACAATGGCGTCGGCTGCGAGCAGCTTTTCGTAGAGGCCCTGCATGTCGTCATCGATGGGGCACTGGCCTTCGTTCATCATGCAGGCCGAGCATCCGGTGCAGGGCTTGATCTCAAGCGCGCCGAAGTCAGCGACCTCATACTCACAGCCCGCCGCCTGCGCGACTTTCTTCACCAGTTTGTTCGTGTTGCTGCCCGGTCGCATGCCGCCGCAGATAGCCAGTATTTTCATAGCGCGTTCCTCCTGCCTGCGAAAGATTGATGTGGTCTTCTCCCGGGATCCATGCTTATCTGGATTATGTTGTGATTATATCACGGCACATGCAGGAAACACCAGACAGTGGCTGCACGGTGAATTCAGCGTTGTATGCAGGCGGCCTTTACTGCGGCAGTTTTCTTGTGCCGGGGGCATTTCTTGATCGCGCATTCCAGCTGCAGCGCAGCGCCTTTCGAGAAGCAGTGCGGTGTGTGCGTAACAACGCTGACAGGCGTGCGCCCCCGCGTGTAGCGTGAGGCTGTTCCCGCATTGTGCTGCCGGAGCCGCTGTTCCATATCGGTCGTTATGCCGCAGTAGTACGAGCCGTCGCAACATTCAAGCAGGTAGACACAATACTTGCCTCTGCCGCTCATTGTATACACCTGTGCTGCAGCATTGATACTGCGGCTTCGCTTCGTGTATTCACTCGCCTGCTTCGTGGCCGTCAGCGGCGGCGCTTTCACGGAACAGGCTGTACCTGTTCGCGCGCAGCCACTCCAGCTTTCGGGCGAGACTGGTTCTTGCCGGATCAGGATAAATGCGATGGCCGGATACAGTATCGGCGAGGGCACTATCATTTGTCTGCCTGAATGCCTCCGCCCAGGCTCCCTTGATGTTGTGATAATGCCGGGCGCTGTGATAGCGCTGCCAGGGCCAGCCGGTCAGCATGAGGCACAGAGCGGCTGCAAACAGAGCTGGCATCACGAACCGGCTGCTGCGTATCGCGGTAATACTCAGAAAAAACAGGTACGCGCCGAGAAGCCCGGGCAGTATCAACGGGGTATAGCGTGTAGCGGTAGCCGCCTGAAGGCCAAGGCATATCCGGCCCGCAGCCGTTGTAGCTGACAAAATAAGTGAGAATGCTATTAGAAGGAAAATGACCCGGTGGAGATAAACGTGCTTGTCCTGCGTTCTCTGTTGTGCGAATGCAGCCGCGAGTATGCAGAACAATACCGCGATGATAAGCAGGCCGATCGCTATCGACGGCAGGGCCAGCAGTCTGTCCGGCAGGATTGCACTGGAAAACATAATTGCCATGAATACCGCATAGAGATACCAGCGCTCATCCGGGAATTGGAAACAGTCGACTGCCGGTGTAAAATGGTACGTATGGAAGAAACAGGCGATGGTGGCAATGCAACAGAAGAGTGCCACGGCTGGGATACATGCCTGTTGCCATTGCCGGTCTCGGAACCGGTGCAGGAAGTCCATGATCAACAGCACCGGCAGGATTGGCGCTGCCAGCAGGCCGAAGCCGGTAAAAATCGTGAGGAAATAGAATGCCGCCGCCAGACAATAGCGCAGCAGCATATTTTGAATCGTCAACGCAAGGCAGGTCAGGATAATCAGCAGCAGCGGCAGTGCTGCATGGGAAACATTCATGGCGGCGAAGTATATTTCAGCCGGCTTGAGAGAGACTATCATCAGCACCGGGATTGCATCATACCACAGCAGGGATCCGAACAGGCGCCGCTTAAGCCACAGGAATGCCGCGGCCGCAGCCAGCATAACCGCGGCGATGGTGAATGCCTGGGCGCGTTGGTCCCATCCGGTTGCAGCGTTGACCGCCTGCATGATAAACGCGCCGGCGCCCTGGCGATGGGGTCCGTGCTGCCAGGCAAATATTTCCCACAGTCCGTGCGGTTCAAAGAACGGTTTGTAAAAATCCCACTGATCCCAGAAGGGTATATCAACGGCGTAGCGGTCGATAACGCGAAAAAGCTGCGCGGCCTGCAGCACGACCAGCGCGAGTGCGAAAACACCCAGGGCCAGCGTTGCACGGGATATTTTATTTTTTGCGGACCGCATGTGTGAAACGAGAACCTCCGGTGGTTGTGTGCTGAAAAAACTGTATACCAGTAAACCGACGCCGGGCTGCTGCGCCACACGCAGACAGTATACCACGGCTGGCGGCCGGTTGATAATTATTCCGGATACCAATGGTATAGTACTGTGGGTTGCGCCCGCGGACAGGGCGCCTTATTGAACGGATTGCGGCTCGAAGGGCGATGCTTCCGGAACTGTAGCGGGCGCAGGTGAGTTGAGTTGTTCAAGTGTCGGGCAGAGGCTGTCCAGCAGATATTTCTCTATAATGTAAACGGTATCGGCATCGGCGGTTTTGGCATACTGTTGAAATGCGTTGGCATCACGGCCGAGCAGCAGAGTTGCGCCCGTGCCGTCGGCAGGCTCGGCCGTGATAGTGCGGGAAGGCCTGGCAAGGCCGAATTCCTCAAGCGGGCCTTCGGCAAAATCCGCAGCCGTGAGCCCTGCAAACGTCCGTATAACCTGAGCAGCGGCCTCTGCATTAACCGTTTCCCCGTTGCCTGCCCACGCATCTGCGTTTTTACGCAAGGAGAGGCTGCAATCTCCGCTGACCGTATATGCGCGCATAAGGCCGGGATCAAGTTTGATAACGGTTTTGTCGCGCCATTCGTTCAGGGTTTTGGATGCCGGGGCCTGCAGAATGCCGTCTGCCAGATAGACCGTGTCGCTGTCTGCTGCGCGCACATAGGTGCTGAAAATATTGGGTCCGTTTTTACCGATCACTACGGCGGCACTGGTGCGTCCGCTGCGGTCGCGGCCTTCGATACGCAGCCCTGTTTCCGGGGTCACGTTATAGAGCGCATGGCGGTCAGAATTGCGCGATACTATGCTGCCGGTTGTGAGCGCAGCAAGAGCATCAAGCAGCGCCTGTACCGCGGAACTGTCGGCAGCGTATGCGGTTGTGTCCTCAGGTGTGGACACCTGCCAGCCCGTGCCTGCGCGCTGCAGCACAACAGCGCCTTTATCGGGGCAGGTGAGCGTAAGGCGCTCAACCTCAGCGGGCGCAAAACCGATCAGCAGGCGGGCAGGTTCCTGCGTGGCGCGCCGCTGCGCGGGGCGCTCCAGCAGCCAGTAGAGAGCGGCCAGCACAATAAAAATAAGAGCAAACAGACCCAGGCGCCGCATCAGGCCTCTCCGCTCAGTGCGCGGGCGTCGCGCTGCCTGCGGCGCCGGCGAAGAACATAGTGCAACAGTCCGAACGCTATGACCAGCAGGGGCACCGCCAGCAGATTGAGGGTGCGCACAATCAGTTTGGCCGGCTCGCTCAGCAATTGCAGGGGCCGCGCGCCCGCCTCGCGCGAGCGTATGCCGATCAGCTCGTCGCCAATGGTCAGCCAGTCAACGGCGTTCAGAAAGAAGGTGCGATTGCCTTCGAATTCGTCCGGGAAATCTTCAGTAATAAAGCGCGATGTGCCCACAACAATGATTCTTGTTCCCGGGCTGCGCTCGACAACTGTGGCAGCAGGCTGTGCGTCTTTCAGGGGCGGCACGCCGCGCCCGGCAAAGTAGCTTGGAAAGCTGCCGCTGAGCGCCACGGCCAGATTGCGCCGGCCGATGGTGTGCATGCGGGCGCTGAAATCCTGGTTTGGGCTCAAATCAAAAAAGTCCTGCTGCACCCAGGCCGACTCCGAGCTGTGCGCCAGCACATCAACCTTCAAGCCGGCGGTGGCATTGTCGGCCACAAGCACCGGGCTGACCCAGGGCATGACCATGCTTTCAATGCTGGCGCTGACCGGGTGGCGTGCTTTTTCCGCGCTGCGCACAACCCGTACCCAGAAGGGGTAGGGCAGCATCACATTGAACATGCCGCTTTGAAAACCAGCCGTAACATTGACCGGGTCGAGTACCAGCTGCGGCAGCACACTGACGCCATAATGCGCCAGCAGGCCGGCCAGGGGCGACTCCACTGCCGCGGCCTGCATGCGCTCATCCAGCGCAACGCCGTCGACAAGGAACATGACCCGCCCGCCCTGCATGATGTACTGGTCGATGATAAAAAGAGCGCGTTCCGTAAGCTCGGCCGGAGATGCGACCACCAGCGCCGACACCTGCGCCGGATCAATCGGCTCGCCGCTTGCGGTCGGCACGGTGCGCGTGAAATACTGCTCCTTGAGATGCTGGTTGATCGCGCGCAAGTCCCGCTGCAGGTCCGGCTCGCCGTGGCCGCTTAAAAACCCGATGGTCTGATCTGCGTTCCGGGTAATGCGCACAATTTTGCCGGTCAGATCGTATTCAAAGCGCTCAAGCTCGGTCAGGGTCGGGATGATTTCCTTTTTATCGCCGTACAGCACGGCCAAACCCATATACACATTGGCAATCGCGGCCTGATCGCGCTCGACGATATTGAGCTGCAGCTGCGGAATGCCCATGAACTGCAGCGTGCGCTGCAGGGCCGGATCATCTGCGGGGTCGATATACTCAACAGAGAGCATGCCGCCGGCGCAGACGCGGTATTCCTCGAGCATGTCGCGGATCTGGTCGCTGATGGCCATGGCATACGGGGGCAGCTTGCGCGACAGATAGACCTTGACCGTGACGATGTCATCGAGGCCGCCCAGAACGGCGCGCGTGGAATCGGCCATGGTGTAGCGCCGGTTCTGGGTCAGGTCAATCCTGACAAAATGCCGGTTGGCATACAGGTTGACAAGCGCGAGAATGCCGGCCAGCAGCAGCGCCAGCAGGGCTGCCTGAATTCCGGATGACGCCTTCCTGATGTTCATGGTCTGTGCGAAGCTTCTGTAAAAGTGTGCCGGCGCGAAACCTCAGCGCCATTTTCTGCTTTCCAGCGCGAGCTGATTCAAAAAAAGAAAAAAAACGATTACGCTCAGGTAATAGAGAATGTCGCGCGAATCGATTACGCCGCGGCCGATGCTCTCAAAATGAGCGCCCAGCCCCAGCCATGCGCACAGCGGCACCAGCGCGGCGGGCAGGCTGAACAGGACAATGTCCTCGCCGATCACGAGCAGCACGAAGCAGACAGTGATCGCAAGAATAAAGGCCACGATCTGGTTTTCGGTCAGGCTCGAGGCGAACAGGCCGATGGCCAGATAGGCTCCTCCCAGCAGGCAGGCTCCCAGGTATCCTCCCCACATCGGGCCCGGATCAGGAGAACCGACCGCCATCACGGTCAGCGGCAGTGATAGTGTCAGGCCCAGCGTGATGACAAGAAAGGTGAATGCGGCCAGGAATTTGGCCAGCACCGCCTCGCGCTCGCGCACCGGAAACGTCATCAGCACTTCAAGGGTGCCCAGTTTTTTTTCTTCAGCCCAGGCCCGCATGGTAAGGGCCGGGCCCAGAAAGAGAAATATCCACGGGAGCAGGGAGAAAAACGGGCGCAGGCTCGACTGGTTGGCCAGGAAAAACGTGCGGAAAAACAGCCAGTGGGTAACGCCCAGAAACGCCAGAATCACGATATAGGCGACCGGTGAACTGAAATAGCCGTTCAATTCCCTGCGGAATATAGTTCCGGTTGTGCTCATATGGCCTCGCGGGTGGTGAGGTCTAAAAACACCTCTTCGAGGTTGATGGTTGTGCGCTGCAGTTCGGCCAGGCTCCAGCCGTTGTCAACGGCTGCCTTAAAAATGCGCTCGCGTACGTCTTCAGCGCTTTCGGAGCGCAGACTGTAGCGGTGCAGGCCGTCGGTTTCGGTCAGATGTGTGAACGCCACGATAAACGGCAGTCCGCCCAGAACGGCTTCAATGCGTTCTCTTTCTCCACGAATGCCCGCCAGAATTTCCTGGCCTGAGCGCGCCATGGCGGAAAGCTCGGCAGGCGTGCCGCTGCCGGCGATACGGCCTTTGCTCATGATAAGCACCCGGTTGCAGGTGGCCGCCACTTCCGGCAGAATATGCGAGCTGAGAATAACGGTTTTTTCACGGCCGATATCCCTGATCAGGGTGCGCATGCCGATGATCTGATGCGGGTCAAGCCCGATGGTCGGTTCATCAAGAATCAGAATGGGCGGGTCATGGATGAGGGCCTGCGCCAGGCCCAGACGCTGCCGAAAGCCCTTGGAAAGCTCCCCGATAGTTTTGGCGGACATGGGACCCAGTCCGCACAGCTCGACCACGCGGCGCACGGAACGGGCGCGCTGCTGTGAAAAAAGCGTTCGCATGCCGGCACAAAAGCGCAGGTATTCGAGCACCCCCATGTCCATGTACAGCGGGTTGTTTTCCGGCAGGTAGCCGATCCGGCGGCGCACCTCGATGCTGTCGGTGTGCACATCATAGCCGTCGATGCTGGCTGAGCCGGTATCAGCGGGGATAAAGCAGGTCAGCATGCGGATGGTGGTTGATTTGCCCGCGCCGTTGGGGCCGAGAAACCCGACCACTTCGCCTCTGGCGACCCGGAATGAGATGTCCTGAACCGCGCAAGTGGAACCGTAGCTTTTGCTGATATGTGTTACGTCAATCATGAAACGTGTTTACAGTAGCAGATGAACGGTATGGTATCATTCAGACCGGCGATGCAGGGTGCGCTGCGCGCACCGTTTTTAATGTGGTTTTTACGGTACGCATGGCGCACCCACGTCTGCCGGAGCAGGTATTCGTGTGCAGCCAGATGTTTCGATAAGGCACGGTTTCGCATGCGCGTTCCAGCAGCCGCCAGTATTAGTGGACCGGTACGGATTTGTCAAGCGGAACATCGCCCCTGCGTGCGAGGGCCTGCAGTTCCCGCTGGACCATAAACTGAATTGCGCCGTCAGTCCGGCCGGCGCGCACGCCTTCCACTACAAGGCCGCCAATGTCGCGGCACTGCTGCGAGCCGGCAGCGCATGCTGCTATGGGGCGGTTTTTACAGGCGATTGCATTCATCAGGCGCAACGCCCGCCTGCGGCCTGTTTCTGTCAGGCCGCTCATATCAACGACGGGCACGGCATCACGATAGTGCAGGCCACGGCTGTTGAGCTGTCTGCGCGCGCCTTCTTCGCGAAAGGTTTCAAGCAGCAGTTCTACGGCAGGATCCGCCGGCACGCTGCTGTCAAGCGGTGCAAGGTGAAATGTGAAGCTCCCCCGCGCCGGCTGCGCAGGCATGTCAGGCCGGCGTTCAGTGGTATTTTCTCCAGCGCACACAAAGGCCGGACCCCGGCCCTCAAGCAGGCATTCTACAACGGCAGCGTGCGTGCCCTGCCCGGGCGTAAAGGCGTAGCTGTCGCCGGAGCGCAGCGCAGCGGCTCGCGCCGGAGCATCCGAAGAGCCGAATACAAAATGAATGCCGGGGACGTCACTGAGCAGGCGCAGGTTGTGTGCTTCGCTCAGCTGAGAGAGCAGCACAATTGCGTCGCAGCGTGCGCGCTGCAGGGCCTTTACAACCGGGCCCGCGGATGCGATCGGATCATCAGCATATATGCCGGTTGTGCCTGATGCTGCGGACGGTCCGGCCAGTCCGAAAATGCCGATACGGCTGCGGTTGACCGTCGTAATCAGATAGGGGCTGAACAGCAGCTCCTGCGTGGCGCTGTCGCGCAGGTTTGCTGAGAGCAGCGGCACCTGTCCGGCCGATTTTTTTAAAAATTCAGCACCCGCAGCGCAGTCGGAGGCGGACACATTCAGGGCGGCTGTCTGCATGTGTCGTAGACTGCTCAGCAGGAAACCGGCGTTGCGCAGATCTTCCTGGCTGGGAACTGTGCCGGGTGCAAACAGGAGGCCGCCGCTGTCAAGCACCAGCAAGGGGCTGCTCGCAGCGCTGGTTTGCGCGATAAACCCGGCGCGGCGCTCTATCCCGCCCAGACGGCGGCAGGCGCAGCCCTGCGGCTTAAGCGTACCGGCTGTTCCTCCGGTCACGATCAGCGTGAAGCGCTGCGGCTCCCTGCTGACCGGTTTCATAAAGCCCGCGCACGCTCCCGTAAGCAGGCTCAGTCCTGGGATTAAAAAACATAAAAAAAGTATACGCACCGGGCGCATGGCATCATGAAAGCATAGGGGTTTCTATTCCGCGCGTGCTGCCGGCTCGGGCAGCGCGGGTTTTAAAAAATATAGGCAGGTTGCCCGCATGTGTCAATGTAAATATAGTTGAGACTGTGGTAACGATCCCCTGTGACCGCCCTTTGGTTCAACGTTCAAGGTTACTGAAGTTGAAAAAATTTTTTTCACTGTCATTGCGAGGAGTCCCGCCCCGGCGGGACGACGCGGCAATCGCATTCCTTCAAGTGCTTGGAAGACTGGATATTGATTCGCTTCGCTCGCAATGACTTTTTGGGAGACTTTATATGGCCTCGTTAAAGTTCAAAAAATCGGTATCGGTGACGGGACCGGTATCGCACCCGTCAGGACGGACGAGGCCACGCACTGTAGATCAGATGAGCGGTGTAGGCGGCATAGGCAAGCAGCAGCGCCGTTCCTGCAGGGCGGCTGATACGGCCGCCTTTGCCGAAATCGAACCCGAACACGAACAGTGACAGGGTCAGCAGCCCCATGACGCTGATATCGCGGCCAAGCACTTCAGCCGGCACGGCCATGGGCCGGAGACTGCCGGCTAAGCCGACAACCGCCAGGGTGTTGAACAGGTTGGAGCCCAGCACATTGCCCAGCGCGATGTCATGCCTGTTTTTTCTGATTGCCGCAAGCGAGGAGGCAAGCTCGGGCAGCGAAGTTCCCACGGCAACGATGGTCAGGCCGATGATGAGATCGCTGACGGCGAAAAAACGGGCTGCTGCAACCGCGCCCCAGATCAGAGCCCGTGCGCTTGCAAGCAGAATAATCAGGCCGGCGCCTATCTGCAGCCATGCCCGCGCCAGGGGCATGGCCCGCGGAATTTCCTGCGCATGCTCCCGGGTTAAGAATATCTCACGGCCCAGGACTCCCTTTCTGATTGTCCACAGCATGATGACCGCGAACAGCGCCAGCATACCGAGCGCTTCCTGGCGGGTGATGGCGCCGCTGCTGACGTACAGGGCGGCAAGCAGGGTGACGCCCATCAGCAGGGGCAGATCTTTTTTGAATATCGCCGACGGTACCGCCACCGGGCACACCAGGGCGGTTATTCCCAGGATCAGGCCGATGTTGGCGATATTTGAGCCGTAGGCATTGCCCAGGGCAATGCCCGGGTTGCCCTGCAGGGCGGATTGCACCGAGATGAGCATTTCCGGCAGGGATGTGCCGAAACCGACAATGACCATGCCGATGATAAAGGCCGACACGCCGAAATGCGCGGCCAGTGCTGCCGAGCCTTCAACAAACAGGTCGGAGCTCCACACCAGCAGAACAAGCCCGATCAGTATAGCGCTACACGCCAGCAGCATGTCATCCTCCCGGGAAGAGTCCCCACGGGCCGTTACCGCAGCGAGTCCAGCAGTGCCCGGGCCGCCTCTTCCGGGCCGCTGGTTTCAAATCCCGTAATGCCCAGCCGGGTGCGCATCTGGCCGACGAAAATGCCGCGCGCGAAAAAAGCGTTGAAATATTTCAGGGCGATCTCATCATGCAGGTCCCGGTACTGCGGCGGGCCGAAAATATTGGCAAAATAGGAATGCACGATACCGGTCGACGTTGTCGTGCCTTTGCTCATTACGGTTCCTTCGCGAAACACGGTGAATGCCTGCTCGACTTTTTCGAAGCGTTCGATGATCGGGTGCTCGTCGTCAACCTGCTCATAGTTGTTGGCGTACAGAATCATGTCCACACGGTGTCCGCTGGTGACCATGTCGATGGTGGTCACCGGCATCACGATGCGGGCATTGACCTGCGAAGGGCTCATAATAATCGAGCGGTCGATCTGTCCGAACGCATAACCCGGCTGCAGGTCATCCAGGCGCAGGAACGCTCCGGTTTCCGTGCCGTACCCGCGCAGCGCTCCCGCTGTGCCGATTTCAATGGAGCCCATGTCGTCGGCAATGATGAACATGCCTTTCAGGGCGCTGCTGCCGATGGTGCGGAAGGCTTCCAGCGTTTCGGACTTGCCCGCGCCGGTGTCCCCGATAATGAGGATGTTTTTTTCTGTGCCGCCATCAAGCAGAATTTTAACAAATGCACCGTGAAAAGGGAATTTGCCCGCACGCATCATTTTGACATTGTGCAGGGTCAGCACCATTTTCTTCAAATAGCCGAAATATCCGAAGGCATCGCCGCGCGAGACGGCCGCAATCAGCAGGCCCGTGTCCGGGTCCTCATAAAAAACAGTGGGGAAATCGGCCAGGTGATCCAGTGTGTTTTCGGGTACGCCAAAAGCGTATACGGCATCGGGTGTTCTGTGCAGCTCATCGTCATCAGCAAGCTCAAACAGGTTGCACAGCGAAAAGCCAAGCTCGAAAAACGTCGCGTGGAAATAGATTAAAATAATCAGATGGCCGACCTTGGCCGGGTAGCACAGCCATTCATCGGCGTCAAAGTCGATGCCCGCAAGGGGGTTACTGTCGACTTTGATGAACCTCCCGGTGCGCTTGTTCATGGGCGGATTCAGAATCAGGGGCGGGTTGATCAGCACCTGGCGTATGACCGGGACATCGCCCAGAGGGGCGCGCAGGGCGACGGGCAGGTCAAGCCTGCGCGGCAGGGATATGGCGGCGATTTCAGCCGCAGCCGTAGTCTGCCGGTAGATGCGCGGGTGGGTCATGGTGATGTTCTCGACCGTATCGCGGTAAACGCCGCGGATCAGGTCGGTCAGCTTTTCAATCGTCAGGTTAAAGGTGCGGTAGGGGCGCTTGTCAAGCCGGTTGCCTTCCGAGTCGCACAGGATAAAGCGGTCATAGCTGCGCCAGTAATTGTAGAGCTGCTCGACGAAGTCCGTAAACAGAGCGCTGTTTTTGAAAAAAAGCGCCGAGCCCTCAACCAGTTTTATCACCGCGTCGGCCGGCAGCTTTGCCAGGTGCTGCAGCGTAAGCGCAAGCACGCTCAGCGTGTCCTGATCAGCGCAGCGGTTTTTGAAAAGCGCGAGCAGGTAGGAATCGCTGCGTTGGAGTTCAGCGCAGTAGCGCTCGAGCAGTTCAAGAAACAGGGGGCTGGTCAGCAGTTCGTCCGAGCTCTCGCATACCTTCCATTCTGTGTAGATAATGACTTTGCGGGCGAAGATTCTGTAGCGTATTTCCTGCATAAAGGGTCTATCCTTTTCTGTATAAGTATGCATATGCCGGTCCCGGCGCCATCACAGGCCGCAGCCGCGCATAAAAAAGGCCGGGTGTTGAGCCCGGCCCGAGAACTTTTTATTGAGGTTTTTTTTCTTTTTTCTTTTTTTTCTCGGCCTCGGGTGCAGCGTCGTTAGCTTTGTTTTTCTTTTTCTTGGGCCGGGAGGCTGCGCGTTTTTCAGCGTTTGCGGCCTTCAGTTCGTGTGCGTTCGCAACCGTTTTAGCGCGTTTTTCAATTGACGCGATTGCTGCGATAGTGCGTTTCAGGTCGCCCTTGAGTTTTTTGAGCTGCGCATCTCTGGCGATTTGATCCGCGCTTTTACCCTGTGCGTTCAGCAGGGCCGTGCGTTTTTCAATCAGCGCTGCAATCTGATCTTTTTGCAGCTGCCGTGTATTTTTGTTCTGTGATCCCATGTGTGCTCCTTTTTATATGAGTCGTTGCGTGCGGGCGGCTGGTAAATATATACCCCAAAAAAGGCATATTTTAGCAAGATTTTTTTTAAAGGCAAGTTAAATATGCGAATATGCACGGCCGAAAGGGTCCGGATTGCATGAGCGAGTCTGCAGAAAACCGACCCAGGGCGGTGCAGAGCTGGCGCACAGCATGCGGTTGTATTAAATAGCTCATTTCTTTATTGGACATAGCCGATAATTTTAGTGTATATAAGAAATATTTCCGTGAATAAGTAATAATGACCATGGCTGGTCAGGGCGTGTAGTGCGGGTTTCAGAGGGTGTTGTCAGACAATGGCTCGGCAGCTCTATCATCTTGAAGACATAAGCGCGGAAGAAGCCGCGCAGGTTGTCCGGCAGGAGCTTTTAAGCTTCAGGCGGACATTGCGCAGCATTGAATGGCTTCTGCCCTTTATTGTCATGCTGTATTTTCTGGCCGTTGATATTGCCATTGCCGATGAACCGATGCTGCAGTTTGCCATCGGAGCCTATGTAGTATTCCTGGGCTTTATGCAGCTCATCCGCTGGTCTGATAAATACACCTGGGCACTTATTTCATCACAGGTCTGGGGGATGATACTGTTTGTCACGCTGATACTGTGGCAGACCGGCGGTATCTGGAGCCCGCTGCTGTGCCTGTATCTGTTTCCCATCATCACCTCGGCGGTCGCGCTTCCTGAGAACAGTACCCCGAAATTCCTGGTCGTCATGGTTTTCTGTTTTTCGCTCGCGCTTCCCGCTGAGGGGCTGAACGGGTTTACACGGCGCGAGCAGATCGCTACGCTGCTGCTTATCATTGCGTTCTGGGTGGTTCCCTACATAGCTTCGCTGTTGTCGACCTCAATGCTCAAGGCGCGCCGTCAGATTCAGGAACTCTCCGGCACTGATTACCTGTCGGGTCTGCAGAATATGCGCACCTTTCTGCCGCTGGCGCGCAAGGAATATGAGCGCTCCGTGCGCTACGGGCATCCCTTTTCAATACTCATGATTGACGCGGATAATCTGAAACCGGTCAACGAACGCTACGGGCATATGTACGGCAGTACCATTATCAGACATATCGGCGAGGTGATAGCCAGAAATATCCGTTCATCCGACATAGCCGCCCGCTACGGCGGCGACGAGTTTATTGTGCTGCTGCATGAGACCGATCCGTCCAGCGCCATGCATGCCGCTGAGCGCATCCGCATGGATGTGGAAAAGATGACCTGCAGCGTGCCCGGCGGTACGCAGTCGATAACGATCAGTATCGGCATTGCCGGGTATCCGGAACACGGCACCCAGGTTGAGGATCTTATCAGCCAGGCCGACAGGGCGCTCTTCATCGGTAAAGGGCAGGGCAAAAACCGCTGTACAGTCGCAGGCGGGCCCGGCCCGGCGGATTCCGTTCATGAACCCCGCCCGGAAAACTGACTGCGGTTTGCCGTAGTTATTCTGCGGCCGGGCCGCAGGCGTTTATTTCTCGATGCCTGTTCGCGCCTGCACCCCCCTTTGATAGTAGTGCCTGCGCTCGATCATCTCCGTTATCAGGTCTGCGCGCTCCAGGACCCGCTCATCAGCATAGCGGCCGGTCAGCACCAGCTCAACGCCCGGCGCCCGGCACTCGATCAGGTCCAGCACGTCCTGCACGTCGACCAGTCCGTAACGGGTCGCGATGTTGATTTCATCCAGGATGACGATATCGTGGCTGCCGGCGCTGACAAGCGGCTTGATCTCATTGATTCCGCGGCGGGCTGCTTCGCAATCCTTTGGTTCAGGCTGGCGCGAAATAAAACAGCCGGTACCGTATTGGCGTATGGTAATCATATCCGAGAAGCGTTCGAAGGCCGTGAGCTCACTGTAGGGCATTCCTTTGACGAATTGCGCGATAAAAACACGCAACCCGGCTCCGGCCGCGCGCAGCGCAAGACCGAATGCCGCGGTTGTCTTGCCCTTGCCGTCTCCGGTATATATCTGCACGTAACCCGTATGCATGGGGTGTCTCCTGTTTTTTCTGTTCAACGGGGCGGATTCATATTATAACGGCACGGGTAATTGAGCAAGGCAATTCAGCCGCAGTAGTGTCCAAAATAATTTAGAACAGGCCCTCTGGCCGGGGCCGTGCCGTCCCATCCGGAAGTTTTTGCACTGCCGATGCAACGGCATGTCCTGTACAATTCATTGTATACACGGTCCGGGCGCACTGCTGTAGACAACAATCGCGGGGGCGTGCCTGGCCCGTTTGAAATATTGCCGCACACGGGCCGAACATGAAATGAGGTCTTCTTTGCCGGATGGGACGGCACGGCCCCGGCCAGAAGGCCTTCAGCAGCGATCCAATAATTTATTTTGGACAAATCTGATTCAGCCGGGAAGGGAGACGTGTATGATTATAACGGTTGCCACATCTGCCGGGTTTTGTTTCGGTGTCAAGCGCGCCATCAAAATCGCGCTCGCGACTGTGGAAAAATCAGGCAATGTCGAGATGCTCGGCGATATCGTGCATAACGAGCAGGTGGTGCAGAACATCGAGGCTGCCGGGATACTCAAGGTTGATGCGCTTGAGTCCGGGACGGGCAAAATACTGCTGATACGCTCCCATGGCGCTCCTGAATCGGTCTATCAGGAAGCACGGCGCCTGGGCTACCGCATCGTTGACGCGACCTGCCCCATGGTCAAGGAAATTCATACGATCGTGCGCGAGCGCTATGCCCAGGGTTTCAGCATTATCATTATCGGAGACAAGGACCACGATGAAGTGCAGGGTATTCTGGGCCAGATCGGCTACGATGCCCTTGTGATCGAGAATGCCGACGCGGTTCCGCTGGGGGCCGTTCAGACAATGGACCGCGCTGCGGTTGTCGTGCAGTCGACCCAGGCGCTGGCCAATGTGCAGGCAATTCTTGCGGTTCTTGAGCGGCATATCCCTGAGGTTGTTTTTTCAAACACGATCTGCCGCGCGACCCGGGAGCGCCAGGCGGAAATGGAGATCCTGCCGCTGGAAAACGATGTGGTGCTGGTGATCGGCTCAAAAACAAGCGCCAACACAAAAAGACTCTATGAACTGGCACATGCGGCCAATGCGCGCAGCTACCTGATTCAGACGCGCGATGATATCAAACCGCAATGGTTTGAAGGGGTGCAGTGCGTTGCAGTTACAGCCGGAGCCTCAACACCTGATGATACCATTCAGGAGGTTATCGCGGCGCTGAAGTCTTTATAAGCGGACGTGCGGCGCACCTGCATAACGGGTGGGATCAGCTGCTCCCGCAGCTTGAAATCCGTTGCGGCGCAGCACACAGCTGTCGCATTTCCCGCAGGCACTTCCGTCCGCTGCCGGGTCATAGCAGCTGTGCGTCATGGCGTAGTCCACGCCCAGCCCGATCCCGGTTTGTATGATTTCAGCCTTTGACAGACTGATGAGTGGCGTTCTGATTGCGATTGAGCGGCCCTCCACGCCTGCGCGTGTTGCCAGATCGGCCATGCGCTGAAAGGCCTCGATATATGCAGGCCGGCAGTCCGGGTAGCCGGAATAGTCAACCGCCGTTACCCCGATGAAGATTGCGCTGCATGCGCGCGCTTCAGCCAGCGCCAGGGCGCAGGCGAGGAAGATGGTGTTGCGCGCCGGCACATAGGTGACCGGTATGCAATCGGCGCTTCCCGCAGCGCGGGGAACAGGTATGGTCGTTGTCAGTGCCGAGGCTCCGATGCGGTCAAGCGCGATATCAAGACACATGTGCTCGCGTGCGTTAAAGGCCCGGGCTATGCGTTCGGCCGCCTGCAGTTCAACTGCATGACGCTGGCCGTAGGAAAAACTCAAACAATACGGTATGAAGCCTTCGTTGCAGGCAATCGCCAGCGCGGTTGTCGAATCAATACCGCCGCTGCACAGCACAACGGCTCTTTGTTCCTGCACGCTCATTGCATTTCAGCGCACCAGCGCGCTGTGAATAACGCGCAGGGCCCGGTCGGCATGCTCGTCTTCGATAACACAGGAAATGTTTATTTCCGAGGCGCCCTGCGAAATCATTTCGATGTTGATTTTTTCGCTGCCGAGCTCGGAGAACATGCGGCCGGCGAGCCCCATGCAGTTTTTCTGGCCGCGGCCCACAAGGCTCAGGATGGCAAGGCCCCGGCGCACCGTCACCTTGCCCAGTTCCTGCAGATCGGCAATCGCTCGTTCAAGATTTTTCTCGCTGTCAACCGTCATTGAAACGCTGACCTCGGAGGTCGCGATCAGGTCGATGACGATGCCGTATTTTTCAAACACGTTGAAAACCCGGGCCATGAAGCCGTAGGCCATCAGCATGCGGTTTGAATCGATATTGATAACGGTTACGTTGCGCTTGGCGGTCACTGCCGTTGCCGGCCGCGAAGGACCCGTGTCGACCAGATTCGGATCGACGATGGTGCCCGGCACGGCCGGATTCAGGGTGTTTTTGATGCGGATCGGGATATTGGCCCTGATCACCTGCTCCATGGTAAAGGGGTGAATGACTTCGGAGCCGTAGTAGGTCAGCTCAGCAGCTTCATCCGGCGTGATGCTCTCCAGAACGTGCGCGTCCTCGACCTTTCGCGGGTCGGCTGAAAACACGCCGTCGACCTCTTTCCATATCTGCAGTTCCCGTGCTCCCACGGCGGCGGCTGCCAGGGCCGCGGTCAGATCGGTATAGCCCCGGCCGATGCTGTGAATGATGCCGCCGGGCACGAATCCGAAATAGCCGGTCAGGACCGGCACCCGGTGTGCGCACAGCTCAATTCGTTTTTTGAGGCCTGCGCGCGTGTAGGCGTAAAATTCATGGTTGGCCTCCGCAAATGGCTTGTCGATGAGCGTATCGAGATTGACATACTCGGCATCGATTCCCGTGCTGTTTAAAAGCCCGGTGAAGATAAGTGCTGAGAGCTTCTCGCCGGTGCTGATAATAACGTCATGGGAGCGCGGTGATATCTCGCCGATAACATTGATCGCTTCAAGGAATGATTTCAGCGCCTTGAGCTCACCGTCGACCTGCTCCAGCACCTGTTCCTGCAACGGCCCGGCAATGAGCGCCCGGGCGGTTTCAAGATGATAGTCCTCAAGCTGGTCGATGATGCGGTAGAAGTCTTTCCGGCTCAGGGCCGCGTCAGCCGCCTCGATCAGGCGGCTGGTGGTGCCTTCGGCCTTGACATAGCTGCTCATGGCTGAAAGCGCCACGATAACCCGGTCATGCGCAAGGCTGCTGCGGACAATATCGGCAACCGAGCGCATGCGTTCAGCCTTGCCCAGGCTGGTTCCGCCGAATTTCTGTACAATGTACTGCATAGTGTGGCGCCTTTCCTGATACGTGTGTGTTGGGCAGGCTGTTGAAAAACACTCATCTGCTGCGTTATGCTCATCATTCGTCACTGCGGCGCACGGAGAAGTACGCCTCATTCCTCATGATTTCGCAAGCCTTGCATCTGAATGTTTTTGAACAGCCTGCATGAAAAAGATTTTTTCAACAATCTGTTAAAGTTTCTCGCCAACGGTCCAAAGCCCTTCGTGATGTTCCGGACTTCGGTATCAGCGCAGGCGTTTGCTGTTGATCAGTCCCGGCGCCTGCAGGGTCAGCTCCGGCGTACCAAACAGAATGTTTTCAACCGCCTCAACGCCCTGCATGACGGCATGATCCATGTTGGCCACTTCATATTTCCAGGCGCCGAACCGGCCGCGTGAATAGACGTCAAGGCGCTTGAGATGATCAAGCCACCGGTTCAGCAGCGCGTCCCGTCCGAAAAACGGCGTGGGATAGGCGACGGCTGCGCGGTGCGTCCATGTTGTCACGATTGCATCGTCGTCTTCAATCAGCCCGGTGTTGCGAAAGCCCTGCAGGGCTTCATCAAGCAGTTTGTCCGCGTCAACCGGCTTCAGCGGGGATTCAGACACCTCTCCCATCAGTGACCAGTACCCTTCGCCGGGCACATTATTGGGGGAGTAATTTGAAAATACGGTCACGCGGTAAAAGGGATTATCCTCCTCGGGGAAGTACATCCAGCATTTGGTTGCGAGCTTTTCGGGTGGTGTGCCCCGCAGGCCGACACCGATGATATTGGTCGCCGATGATATAAACGGCGGTCGCTCCCCGGGCGGTTCCGCGCGGTCGGCCATCAGCAGCTGGTCAACAGGCATCGTTGAAATCAGGAAGTCGTAGGTCTGCTCATCGCCGTTTTCAAAAAAAAGAACTTTTTTGCGGCTGTCCCAGGCATGGAGGGCAACGCCGGTATGCAGTTTTTCCGCGGGCAGGCGGGCGGCAAGCGCGTGCCAGATCGCCCCGGTGCCACCATGCAGGGGGAAGCTGAAGGTGTTGTTGGGACCCCAGGCACAGTCGTCGCGACCGGCGATACTGTTGTCCATAATGCGGCGGATATCCGGCACAGCCACACGCTCGCCGATCCAGTGCGCATCGAGCATCTCAGGCGGATAGGCCCAGACTTTTTTATTATAGGGGATCATGAAATGGCGTGCCAGGCCGTCGCCGAAGCTGTGCATGATCCAGTCAAGGAATGTCGAGCGATCAAAGTCAAAGGATGCGTTGCCGCTGCACTGCATCAGCCCGGCAAGGCACTCCAGCATGTCACGCTGGGGCAGGCGCCCGATATTGTACTGCAGCGGATAGGGGATGAAGCGATCGCGCATCCAGATCCAGCTTTCGCGTTCATGCGAAACCCAGCCTTCCGGCGGAATGAGCTCCTGCATCAGGCGGTCATAGTAATCATAATGCGAAAACAGCACATGACCGCCTATGTCCCAGGTAAACCCTTTTGTATCGGCAAAGCTGGCGGCGAGACCGCCGACATAGCCATTTTTTTCATAGAGTTCAAAGTTGTCACAGCCCAGTTCCTGCAGGCGCCGGGCAGCTCCCAGCCCGCAGGGCCCGGCGCCGATAATGACGATTTTTTTGTTTTCTTTCTGCATGTCTGTATTTTTTTCTTTCTACCAAAGCGTTCGCGCCTGCATCCGCTGTACCTGCGGCAGCGCCAGCGGGTATTATAAACGACTGCGTGTGCCTGTCAACCGGGGTTTTGCGCTGGCCTGTGACTGAGTCGCAGATTTCAATTGACAGACATGACTGTGCTTTTTATAGTGCATGCACAAGAGGCCACGCTATCGAGAGGAGGTCCGTCATGCCGGGCAAGCGGGAGATGCAGAAAGAAAAGCGCCGCGGGGCAATTTTAGACGCGGCCATGGAGCTTTTTTCGAAAAAAGGTTTCGAGCCTACCACGGTCGAAGATATTACCGGGCACGCGCATGTTGCCAAGGGCACATTTTATAACTTCTTCCTCAAAAAAGAGGATGTGCTGCTGTATTTTCTCGACAGGGAGTTTGCAAAAAGCAGGAGCGAGATCCAGCGGAAAATGCCCCTGATGTCAACCATTTCAGAAAAAATTGAGCTGCTGATCGCAACCTATATCAAAAATATCTTCCCCAATAAAGAATTCTCAGCCGTTCTTATCAAGGAGCGGGTCATGAGCCTCGGCACCGGCAGCAATAGAAATGAGCTGGCCCTGCTGCATGAACTCACCGTGCTTTTTGACGAAGCCAAGACGCGCGGCGAGATTCGCGGCGATATCGCTTCAGACCACCTGGCTGAAATGGTATTCGCGATCTATACCATGTATGTTATTTACTGGACCAACGGCCTCATAAAAACGAAGAAGCAGTGCATAGAGCGCATACGCGAAATCAGCATGCTGATGCTTCAGGGCGTTGCCCGCGACCACCAATAGCGGGCGGTTAAAAAAGCGCTCTGTTGAACTGCATACTTACGAAGTCCTTTTTAAAACCCGACATGCACGACGTCGTTTTTTTGCCTGCCCTGCCCGGCAGTGCGTACCCGGCCCGCAGCGCCCGGCATTAAAAATGACCATAGTCAAAAAAATATTGACTTCGGTCATTTGGTGTGGCACTGTGCGTCTGCACGGAGTACATGTCCGGGGGGCTTTGCCCGCAACGCAATTATCACAGGAGACACGCATGTCGATTACAAGCGACCTCGCGGGTATTGTGGGCCCGCACAGTGTGCTGGATGACGAGCAGCGCCTTGAGCGCTATGCCGCTGATCAAAGCTTTGTCAGCCCGCGGCGGCCCGATTTTGTCGTGTTCGCCGAAACGATTGCGCAGGTGCAGGCGCTTGTCAGATACGCCAACACCACCAGAGTGCCGGTGGTGCCGTTCAGCTCGGGGCTGAATCTCCACGGGGCTGCCATTCCCAAGGAGGGCGGCATTGTGCTGGACCTCTCAAGGATGAACAGCATTATTGAAATCAACACCGCCAACCGGCATTGCGTTATTGAACCCGGCGTTACCGCAGCGCAGCTGCAGGATGCGCTCGCCGCTCATGAGCTGCGGGCCATGCTTCCGCTGGGCATTCATCCGAACCGCTCTGTGTTGACGAGCTATCTTGAGCGCGACCCGGCGGCTGCCGCCGCAAGTTTTGAGTACGGCAATGAACTGATTATGGACACTGAACTGGTGCTGCCAACCGGGGAGCTGTTCCGCACCGGCCTGTGGTCGGCCGGTGTCAAGCCCGGCTCTCCCATGGGACCGGTACGCGCCATGCTGAACCGGCTCTGGACCGGGGCCCAGGGAACACTGGGTATTATGACGAAAATGAACATCAAGGTCGAATATCTGCCGCGCCTGCGCAAAGTCTGCATGCTGCAGTTTGATTCGTTCCCTGAGGCCATGGAGCCTCTCAGGATGATTCAGCGCAAGGAAATCGGTTTTGAATGTCTGCTGCTGAATAATTTCAACCTTGCGGCACTGCTGTGCCGGGACTGGTCTGTGCCGGAGTCGTTCCCGGCCGCCATGGTGCCGTCACAGCACTTCGAGCAGCTGCGCAAGGGGCTGCCGGAATGGATGATGGTGGTCTGTTTAAACAGCGGTCCGCGTCTGGCGGAGGAAAAAATTGCCTATGAGCACGCGGCGCTGCAGGACATCTGTTCGGCCGCTCAGCTGCAGCTCTATGATAACGCGCAGCTTGAAAACGCGCTGCTCGATGAAATGCTGCGGCCCTGGGGCCTGCTGAAGAAATTCTGCTACCGCGGCGCGGTACACGATGTTGCCTTCAAAACAACCCTTCGGCGCTTCCCCGAATTTCAGCGCGCGGTCATGGAGCTGATCACCGCGTACAGGTATCCCCTGCAGGATGTCGGCATCAGCATTCTGCCGCTTGAGCGCGGCCGGGCCTTTCACTGCTGCGCGGATTTTCACTGCAATCCGGCTCGTCTGCAGGAAGTCGAAAATGTGAAGCAGCTCTGGCATGCGGTCAGCGAGCGCCTCATTGACGAGGGCGCTTTTTTTGACCGCCCGTACGGAGCCTGGGCGGATATGGTCTACAGCCGTGCCGGTACCTATACGCAGAAGCTGAAAGATATTAAACGAGCGCTTGATCCCAACAATATCCTTAATCCGGGGCATTTGTGTTTTTAATGTGCAGCTCTGCCGCAGGGCATGCAGCCATGATGGGGTATAACCATGACCTACTATGAACCGAAGCCGCATAAAAAATTCTTTGAAAAGACCCTTGAGGACTACCGGGATTCCATCTGGGGCTGCGCGCGCTGTAACTGGTGCCAGAACCACTGGGCGTGGAACGTAAAAAGCGCCGAGTATTCCGAAATCTGCCCGGCCTTTCATGAGTTTCGGATATTCCCCTATGCCGGCATGGGCAAGATGCATATTGCACGTGCCCTGCTTGAGGGTGATTTTGATTATGAAGATGCTCCTGAGGTTGTAAAATTCCTCTATACCTGCACGACCTGCGGGGCCTGTGAACTGAACTGCCAGCGTTTGCAGGACAAGGAGCCCCTGCAGGTCAATGAAACCCTGCGGGCCCGGCTTGTCAAGGACGGTATCGGGCCCATGCCCGAGCACAGGAATCTCCTCAAGAGCGTCAAGAACTATGATAACCCCTGGATGCAGCCGCGAACCCAGCGCGACCGATGGGCGCGCAAAATCAAGATCAAAAACATTGAGAAAGAACCGGCTGAGACCCTGTTTTTTGTCGGCTGCACGGTTGCCTTTGACAATACGCAGTGGCATGTGGCTCAAAACACGGCCACGATTTTGCTCGGGGCCGGGGTTGACCTGGGTATGCTCGGCACAAAGGAAGTGTGCTGCGGCAGCCCGGTGGCGCGCATCGGCGACCGTGATACCTTTTTTGACCTGGCACAGCGCAATATCGATATGCTCAACAAAACCGGCGCAAAGGAAATCGTCACGTTCTGCCCCGGCTGTTTCAAGGCCCTGTCGCATGATTACGCCGAGGTTCCGGATGTGCCCAGGCTGCAAGCGGCCGTGTACCACAGCTCGCAGTATTTTGACAGGCTGATCACCGAGGGAAAGCTCACCTTTTCTCGTCCGGTCAATAAGCGGGTAACATGGCACGACCCCTGCCACATGGGCCGCCACTGCGGTATCTACGATGAGCCACGGCGCGTTCTTGAAGCCATCCCCGGTATCAATCTGGTTGAGATGGAGCGCATCAAGGATCAGTCCTGGTGCTGCGGCGGCGGCGGCGGTGCCCGCACGGCATTCATGGATTTTGCCCAGAAAACAGCGGCAAAGCGCATCGGCGAAGCCAAGAAAACAGGCGCCGAAGCGATCGTGACCTCATGTCCGTTTTGTGAGCAGAATATCGGTGATGCCCTGAATGCAATGAACGATGAGATGGAAATATTCGACCTGACCGATATCATGATCAAGGCGATGTACAGCCGCGAAGTCTGATCCCGGCGCAGAGCAGCCGGCTAACAGGGTGTTGAAAAAGTCTTTTTATACAGGATGTTCAAAAACGTTCAAATGCAAGGCTCACGGACGTAAGTAAAGCAGGCCTTTGTTTTGTAGGGGCATGCCCCTGTGCCTGCCCGGGCAGGGGCGAAAAATTTTTCGCCCCTACAGGTGCCACAAGAATCCCGATAGATAGGCGTTTTTCAAAAGCCGTTTATACAAAGCATATACGGGGAGCACGCAATGAGCGATACCAGACAAAAAGTTATTCAAAAAAAACTGCCCCGCGAGGTCTACAGCGCGCTGAAAAATGTCGTCGGCGAACAGTGGATTCACGAGAGCCGCTCTGTGGTTGAAACCTACAGCAAACTCTCCATCGAGGGCGGCAGCTTCGTAAAAAAGCACGAAAAGGACCCGCATGTGCTGCCGGCCTGCGTGGTGCTGCCGGCATCAACCGATGATGTCCAGGCCATTGTGAAAATCTGCAACCGCTATCATGTTCCCTTTATTCCGTTTACCAACGGCCAGGTGTTCTGCAATCCGACTACGCAGGACCCGACCCTGATCATCCACTTTTCACGCATGAACAGGATTATCAAAATCGATACTCAGAATATGAGCGCAACGCTTGAGCCCTATGTCGATTATGCGCAGCTGCAGGCCGAGGCCATGAAACGGGGCTTGTGGAACGGCGGTACGCCGCTGGCGACAACGGTTTGCAAACTGGCGTCACAGTTTGCCTTTGCCGGGCTGTGGCAGACTGATTTAAAATACGGGCTTTTGAACCGAAATATCATCAGCGTAAAAATGGTTCTGCCCGATGGTGAGATTTTGTCGACCGGATCACGCTGCATTCCCAGGGCAGGTGATTTCTGGGAGTATGGTCCGGGGCCTGACTTGATGGGCCTGCAGCGCTCGGGGCTCGGAACCAACGGTATTGTTACCGAAATAACCGTTAAGCTGCATGCCTGGGTGGGTGATGATGCCCTGCCGGAGATTCCCGGCGGCCGGCCGAGCCTGAAACACGTGCATGATGCCAAATATGACAGCCCGCCTGAACCGCTCAAAAACCATAAGCTGCTCTGGGTTGAATTCAAGGATTTGGATACTCAGTTGAAGGCCATGCGCGAAATCGCGCACTCAGGTGTTGGTATCGGATTGAATGCAACCGGGGTCTATTCGGCATTCTACTGCTCGCAGACCCAGGAGATGACCGTACAGCGCTGCAAGGAGCACTTTTTCCCCGATTGGAACTGCTACGTTATTCTTGCCAACACAACGTCTGATCAGCAGATAGCCTATGAGGAAGAAGTGATTCGACAGATTATTGCTGAAGTCGGCGGGACATTTTTGTCTGAAACGCATAAGCCCGAGGTCCTCAAGGCCCTGCAGCCCTGGAATTATGACTGTATCAGGCATTCGACCGGTTACCGCATGAACAGAAAATTCTATGCCAATGCCTGGCTGCCGGTCGGCCCGCTTGAAGAAGCTAAAACGACTTCGCGTGAATGGAAGAAAGCACTTGATCTGTTCGGTGAAATCGACATCACCGACCGGGGCGGCGCCGATGACACGCCGTTCGTGTATGCGTTGCAGCGCGGCCATTTCTGCCTGTTTGAGACCGACAATTACCCTGACCCGGTACTGCCGGAGGAAATCAAAAAGGCCCAGGCCTACGGCATTTACGGCGCTGCCGTGGTTACAAAGTATGACCTCGGGCCGCAGCTGATGGCCTTCGTCAATGTCGAGCCTTTTACGACCATGTTCCCCGAGGCCGGTCCCAACGCGCATTTATTTATGCGCAAGATCAGACAGGTGTTCGACCCCAACAGCGTGGCTGCTCCGGGACGGCAGGTGTTCACCGAGCAGGAGTGGCAGCAGTTTCCTGCAGAGATCAAGGCCGCAGTGAATTCGATGCGCGAGCTTAACGGCATGGGGGGGGTTGAGTAGGCGCACAGCGGTATTTGAAAGCATATGCACCGCAGGCCTCCCCATTTGTCTTCACAGGCGGAAAACAGAAATTTTTGACAAGGTTCAACGCCCCGTTTTCCCTTCCACCCTTGTTTTTCATTGACTTCCATGTGCCTGCCCCCCCAACCGGTTTTTGCCGATTTCGGATGCTGTTCGGCCGGATCGGGATTTATTCGATTGTGTTCAGACCGGTTTTTTGCTATGAAATGATAGCCTGTCCGGATGTTTGATCTGGATGGCTGCTGTTTTGCGGCTCAGGATCCTTCAAACATAAGCAGGCTGCGGTATACTTTTTGGTAAAACAGACTGCCAGGTAAGCGTTCATCACCAATTCAGGTGTGCCATGATTGACATAACCCGCAAAAAACATGAGCCGATTATGCCTGAGAAGGCAACTCTGGATCAGGCCCGCGATACCGGCCAGGCCATGGTACTGCTGTGTCTGATTATCGTGATTTTTTTCAGGCAGGCCTCGTTTGCCGGCATTGCATTTGTACTGCTGCTGGTCAATATGGTCTGCCCGCAGGTCTACAAACCGCTGGCAAAATGGTGGTTCGGCCTGTCGCATCTGCTGAGCCGGATTGTGCCGCGTATTCTGCTGGGTATTCTGTTTTATGTGATGGTCACGCCCGTAGGTCTTTTCCGCCGGATGCTGGGTAAAGATCCGCTGCAATTGAAAAAATGGAAAAAGGGCCGCGATTCGGTTCTGCGTGAGCGCAATCTTACCTTGCGTGCCAAAGATATAATCAATCCATTTTAACGGAGACGGTATGGATTTCCTTAAAGACCTCTGGGGGTTTTTGAAAGAGCGTAAAAAGTTCTGGCTGCTGCCCATCATCATTACGCTGCTATTGTTCGGCGCGCTGATCATCCTGACGGCCGGCAGCGGGTCTGCGGTCGCTCCCTTTATCTATACACTTTTTTAAACGCAGGGCATGCTGTGACCACACGAGCTGTTCTGGGCCTGTCGGCCTACTATCATGACAGCGCTGCCGCCATCCTGGTGGACGGCCGTATTGTCGCGGCTGCGCACGAAGAGCGCTTTACCCGCAAAAAGCACGACAGCGACTTTCCGCGCCAGGCAGCGCGCTACGTGCTGCGGCAGGCGGGCCTTGAGCTCAAGGATATCGAGGCTGTCGCTTTTTACGACAAGCCTTATCTGAAATTCGAGCGCCTGCTTGAAACCTATCATGCGCTTGCTCCCGGCGGCCTTGTAAGCTTTACGGCCGCCATTCCGGTCTGGGTCAAAGAAAAATTGTTCATGCGCAGCATGCTCAAGGATGAGCTGGCTGAGCTGGGTGCGGGTAAACCGCGCATGCTGTTCCCCGAGCATCACCTCTCACATGCGGCCAGCGCATTCTATCCTTCTCCTTTCAAAGAGGCCGCTATTTTGACCCTTGACGGTGTGGGCGAATGGGCCACGTCCATCATCGGTAAGGGCAGCGGCCGCGATATCAGCATTATAAGCGAGCTTGATTTTCCGCACTCGGTCGGGCTGCTGTATTCAGCCTTCACCTACTATTGCGGATTCAAGGTCAACAGCGGTGAATACAAGCTCATGGGGCTTGCGCCCTACGGCCACCCCGATTCCGAGCAGGTTCGGCGTTTCCGGAAACTGATTCTGGATGAGCTGGTTGACGTTCGCGAAGACGGCTCTGTGCTGCTGAATATGAGCTACTTCAATTTTGCAGCCGGTTTGACCATGTGTCACGACAAAAAATGGGAAAAACTCTTCGGCCTGCCCAAACGCGAACCTGAAACCAACCTGACACAAGGCTATATGGACCTGGCCCTGGCAGCCCAGCAGGTCACCGAAGAGGTTGTGTTTCTGATGGCTGAAGCAGCCCGCGCCCTGACCGGAGCGGAGAACCTCGTGATGGCCGGCGGCGTGGCCCTGAACTGCGTTGCCAACGGCAAGCTGCTGCGCCGGGGCACGTTCAAGGATATCTGGATTCAGCCGGCAGCAGGCGATGCGGGCGGAGCGCTCGGCGCGGCCCTGGCTGCCTGGCATATCGGGCTCGAGCAGGAGCGCACAACGGTTGCCGTGCCCGATGCCATGCAGGGCTCATACCTCGGGCCGGCATTCGACGATGTCGACATTATGCTCACGGCCCGCGATTACAAGGCGCCCTACCGCCGCTTTACAGATTTTGAAGAGCTGTGTCGCGAAGTTGCCGAACGGATCGAGCAGGGCAGTGCGGTCGGCTGGTTCCAGGGCCGCATGGAATACGGACCCCGGGCCCTTGGCAACCGCAGCATTCTGGGTAATCCCTGCATGCCGGAAACGCAGAAAAAATTGAACCTCAAGATCAAATACCGCGAAGGCTTCAGGCCTTTTGCCCCGTCAGTGCTTGAGGAAGATATAGCTGAATATTTCGAGCTTGACCGGCCGTCGCCCTACATGCTGCTGGTCGCGCCCGTGCTGGAGTCGCACCGCAAGGCCCTGCCGCCGGACTATGACAGCATGGCCATGTATGACCGGCTCTATATTCAGCGCTCCGATGTTCCGGCCATAACGCACATCGATTACTCCGCCCGCATTCAAAGCGTTTCAAAAGCCGTCAACCCGCGGTTCTGGGCCATTATTAAAGTCTTCAAGCAGAAAACCGGCTACGGCCTGATCGTTAACACGAGCTTCAACGTGCGCGGCGAGCCGATCGTGTGCACGCCTGAGGATGCCTACCGCTGCTTCATGCGCACCGAGATGGACTACCTGGTGATGGGCGATTTTCTGTTTGCCAAACAGGATCAGCCCTCCTGGGCCGAGAAGCAGGACTGGAGAGACGAGTTCCAGCTCGACTGAAACCGGATGCCGCATTCCGCAATAATTAAAGGATACAGCTGTCCATGTGAGGGGCGTATCAGTTTTGCAGGGAATGTTTATACAGGCTATCCGCTGTTCTCTCCGGTTCCTTATTCAATGTCCGGACAGGTGCAACCCTTAGAGCATTCTTCTAAATATTGTAGCCTTGCTGTCATTTCGAAGAAGCGGAAGCGACTGAGAAATCTTAAAAACAAGATTTCTCCCTTCGGTCGAAATGACATTGTATGTGCGGTTATAGTAAAATGAAAAATGCTCTAGTCCCCCCATCCGGCAGTCCTGTGGCGGTTTGTAAAGGTTTTGAAAACCGAATGCAGCGGGCTGCAGGGCGCATGGCGATGTGTCCTGATTGCTGTGTGCGGGCGAAAAATTTTGCGCCCCTATCTCCCAACTCCGAACTCCGCACTTTTAGTTTTTTTGCCGCGCGGCGGCGATGAGCATGCCGGCCACTGCCTCCTTGTGATCCAGCAGCAGCACCTTCGCGTGTGAATCCGCGCCGAAGAGCAGGCTGCCGATGCGTGCGCTGTCGGCTGTCAGGGCCAGGGCCAGCACGCGGGGCGCATGGCGCTCAAGCGCGCGCGCGATTTCTCCGCGCAGGCGGTCCGAGGCATCGCTGCTGAGCAGAATCAGGCGCGACACCCGGCCTGACTGCTGTTCCCCGGTTTGGCGCTGCAGATGCGAAAGCCCGCGCCGCTCGTTTTCAAGCTTCTCAAGCGCGGTTTCAAGCCCGCGCGTAAGCCGTCCGGTGCGCAGCGCCCGCTGCAAAACAGTTTGCACGGACGCGTCCAGCGCTATTTCGGGCGGCACTGAAGGGTTGCCCGCTTGGGCATCCCTGAACAGGTCGCGCACGGCATCTGCATGCGGGCTTTCTTCCACTGCGCGGGGCAGGGGGAAGCGGTCTTTGGCACTCATGGCAGCTGCTTTCCTGCAAAGATTTATATTCTTAAAGATGTGTCCAAAATAAATTATTGGATCGCTGCTGAAGGCCCTCTGGCCGGGGCCGTGCCGTCCCATCCGGCAAAGAAGACCTCATGGCCCGTGT